>Ga0066376_10000042_pt1 | contig 88585 bp, 94 predicted proteins | sample Knorr_S15_td_Bot_FD_77009 | JGI IMG/M metagenome (GOLD analysis project Ga0066376, IMG submission 77009) | Marine microbial communities from Southern Atlantic Ocean transect - Knorr_S15_td_Bottom_ad_5009_LV_A | ecosystem: Environmental > Aquatic > Marine > Oceanic | place: Southern Atlantic...
GCTCCATTCTACCGACATGACCCGAAGTTAAGCAGCCACAGGCTCTTGCTCCACTACATAATTATTTATCTACATAGTTATCTAGTTCTCGCATTAGGAAGTACATGAGTCTCAACCACATCCTCCTCGGCATGCTCAGGGAGCCCTCCACGGGCTACGAGCTGGGCAAGGAGTTTTCCGAGGGTGCGCAGCACTTCTGGTTCGCCGAGTTGAGCCAGATCTATCCGACTCTGAAGCGAATGCGTGATCGTGGGTGGCTCGACACCTGGGAGGAACCCTCGGAACGCGGGCCGAAGCGGAAAGTCTACAAAACGACCGCTGAGGGGCGCGCCGAACTCCGCACCTGGCTTCGGGACGGCCCTCACCTCGGCAGGGAGCGTTTGGGCTTCATCGCGCAGACGTTCTTCCTGGGTGAGCTGGAGAGCTACGAGGAGTCGCTCAGTATCGTGCGTAAGATGCGTGCGATGTGGGAGCACAAGCTCGGATACCTGGAGCACGTGGAGCGGATGGTCGAGGAGGACCATGGTGACCCCAGCCACTACGGGGGGGACGGACTTCACAATCACGCGGCGCTTCGCATGGGGATCCACATGCTGCGAGCCAAGCTCGCGTGGTGTGCGGAGACGCTTGAACGACTAGAGACGCGGCTCGAGCTCGCTGAGCCTACACCCGCAGGGTAGGAGACGACGAGATGGATGCGGTAATCGGAGGGATACGGTGGGTTCACATCGTGCTCGGCTTCGTAGGGCTGGTCGCCTGGTGGGTGCCGGTGCTGACCAAGAAGGGCGGTGAACGTCACAAGCTGTTCGGGAAGATATTCGCGTTCTGCGCCTATTTCGTGGCCGGCAGCGCGATGCTCACGCCACCCATTCGCATCGGCCGAGCGCTCGCTGATGGAGCCTCGATTACGGAGAACCCGGAAGGATTCGGCTTCCTGATCTTCCTCGCGTATCTGGGCCTCGTCACGTTCGCGCTCACGCGCCACGCAGTGCAGACGGTCCGCACGCGACGCGACCCGGACTCCATTCGCACGCCATTCCACATCGCCCTTGGAATCGCCCCGACCGCTGGGAGCGTGGTGGTGGTCGCGTCGGCGCTCCTACTCTGGTCCAGCATCTCGATCATCATGCTGCTGCTGTCACCACTCGGCCTGTTCATCAGCGCCGACATCCTCAAGTACATCTACCGCCGCGAGACCGCGCGGCGCGCCTGGTTCTATGCACACATGGGGGCAATGCTCGGCGCCGGCATCGCCTTCCACACCGCGTTCCTGGTATTCGGATCTCGCCTCTTCGTCAGCCCCGATATCCTCGGCCCGCTCAACTGGCTCCCATGGGTGCTCCCCGGGATGATCGGCGGCTTCGGCGGCCGGTATTGGGAGAAGCAGTACCGCCAGAAGTTCGGTGATCTCGTTGGCCCCGGCAGCGACGGCGACGGCGACGGACCCGGAGGGTCGGTGCCGGCTGGCGGCCCCATGCCCGGAGCCGCGTAAGCCAACGAGTCTGATCGGCAGCCGGGGGCGGCGCTTCAGGCTGACGACTCCAGCCGGCGGCCTGAGGCCAACAGAGGTGGCGCGACGGGCTGTCGCGCCACCTCTGGATCAACTCACCAGTCGATCGACATGCGTTCCCCACTGCTCGAACCACTTCCGTAGGTAGAGCTGCGTCCGCATGAAGTTCGAGGGGTTGGAAGTCGTTCCGTGCGATTCGTCCTGGAAGCGGATCATCACCGTGGGAACGTCCAAGTACTGAAGCGCCTGGTAGAACTCTTCGCTCTGCCCCATGGGCGTACGTAGGTCGTTCTCACCGGTCATGATCATCGTGGGGGTAGTGACGTTCCCGACGTAGAAGATCGACGAACGCCTCGTCCACTCTTCCGTGTCCTCCCAGAACGGCACTTCGAAGCCTCGGTTGTAGCTCCCGATGTCCGAGGTGCCCATGGCCGACATCCAGTTCACGATGGGGCAGTTGGCCGAGGCCGCGGTGAAACGGTCCGTGTTTCCGACCATGTAGGAGATCAAGATCCCGCCATACGAGCATCCGTAGGTGAAGACGTTCTCCTCGTCGACGTAGCCCGTCGCGAGCGCCGCATCGAGACCGCGCATGATGTCCTGCATGTCCACGCCCGGGTACTGGTGATTGATCGCGTTCCCGAACTCGGTGCCGTATCCCGAGCTCCCGCGCGGGTTGGTGTACAGGACGACGTAGTCGTTGGCCGCATGCTCCTGGAAGCCGAAGTTGAAGCCCCCGTTGTACATCCCCGATGGCCCCCCGTGGACCCCCAGCATGAGCGGGTACTCCCTCGACGGGTCGAAGTCCGGCGGCTTTACGAGCCATGCTTGGATGCGGAAGGGACCCGAGTCGTACCAGATCTCCTCGACCTCGCCGAGCGTCACGCCGTGCAGGACGTCGGCGTTCACCTCCGTGAGGCGTGTGGGGTTCTGCGGGTCGGAGAGGTCGAACCGGTAGAGATCACCCGGCTCGTAGGCGCTGCTGATGGTGCCGACGGCCAGACCGCCCTCGGAAAACGAGGACAGCGCGAACATTTGCTTACCGTCCGTAAGCTGAGTCACGCCTCCGTCGAGCGACACGTAGTGCAGGCCCCGGTATCCATCCCGCGATACGGTGAAATAGAGACCCCCACCGTCCGGCGCCCACTGGAGGCCACTGGACCGCCGATCGAACTCTCCCGAAATCATCCTCGAGCCGGAGCCATCGCGGTTCATGACGTAGATGTGTCCGTTCCTATATGTGTCCTGGTGGTCATCGCCGGCGGTATACGCGATCAGTGAACCGTCCGGTGATGGGACGGGGCCGTTGTCGGGTCCAGCACGCTGGGTCAGCGCACGCACGTACCCGCCTGCAACGTCGATGGCGTAGATCTCGGACTCACGCAGGTGCTCCGGTCGGTCCCAATCATCCACGCGATGCGATGTGAAGTAGATCTCCGAGCCGTCGGGGCTCCACGAGACACCGTTGTGGTTCCACTCGCCGCTCGTTAGCTGGCGTGCCGTACCGCCCTCGGCGGGCACGACGAAGATGTGCGTCCAGCCCGTGTCGATGTAGCCCGCCCGATCCCTCTTGTAGGTCCTGCGTTCCACGACCTTCGGAGCTCGCGTCCAATCCGCTCCCTCGGGCCGGCCCGGAAGCTGGACGCCAGCGAAGTCTGCACTGTCCGAGACCCGGCTGGTGAATGCGATCCAGTTGCCGTCGGGCGACCAACGGACGTTCGACGGTCCGCTCTCGAGGCGTGTGATTTGGGACGTCGCACCCTCGGCGTCCATCCAACGCACGAAGATCTGTGCGCCCCTGGGCTCACCTGGAGCTGTGAACAAGATCCTGGTACCGTCGCGCGACCACTGGGCCCCGCCGCCTTCGAGGAGGTGGCGGCTCCTGGTGCCGTCAGACCCCATGATCCATGTGGACGACTCCCGGCGGTCGTTCACCTTGTCCACCCATCCCCGGGTGTAGACGATGGTCGATCCGTCCGGCGAGATCTGCGGGTTCGAGACCGACTCCATGTCCATGAAGTGCTTGAGCGTCAGCCGCTGGGTGTCGTCCTGTTGCGCGGCGGCTGTCTGGGGCACCGCGATCACGAGCGCGATGAGCGTCGTGAGGGGAATACGGACGATTCGGGGGTCGAGTCTCATGAGGCCTCCTGCGGGCACCGGCACGAGCGTCGCCCCGGGGATGGCGAACGTAGAGGTGCGTCGGGAAGCTCTCAAGCGTTCACCAACACCGACCGCACGTGCTGAACACCGAGTCGTGTGACCGGGTCTCGTGACCAATAGCGCCTACCCTCCTACGTTGACGGGCCGCGTGTCAGGTAGACCCGCGCGTTCCAACGGATGAGGAGTGACGAACGATGATCGCGTCCAGACAACTCTCGACCGGCACTGCCGTCATTCTCCTCCTCTTCGCGGCTGCTTGCCGAGGCTCCGACGACGCGTCCGATGCGGCCAGCACAGCGGACGTCTCGATGGCGGTTCCGACGTTCCAGGCCGTCTCAGACTGGCCCACGCTCCCGGATGATTTTACGTGGGGGCAGGTCATCGGGATCGCCGCGGACTCCCGGGGACACGTGTGGACATCGAGCCGCAGCGTGATCGCAGAATGGGATGCCGATGGCAACATGCTCCGGAGCTGGAGCGCCCGCGGCCCCGACGGGAACTGGAGCACCATCCACGGCCTGTTCATCGACCACAACAACTTCCTCTGGACGAACGCCCGCGAGAGCAACATTACGCTCAAGTTCACGCTCGAGGGTGAACACGTTCTGACCATCGGGCGATTCGACGAGACAGGCGGAAGCAACGACACCGAGCTGATGGGACGCCCCGCCGAAATATGGGTCGACCCCGTCGACAACGAGGTCTTCGTGGCCGACGGCTACAGCAATCGCCGGGTCATCGTCTTCGACGGCGAATCTGGTGAGTACCTGCGCCATTGGGGCGCGTACGGCGACGTGCCCGACGACGAGTACCGGCCGGATCCGGCTTCTGGCGAACCGTCACGGCAGCTCAGGACGCCGCACGGCATCGCCGGCTCGACTGACGGGTTGATCTACGTAGCCGACCGGGCCAACAACCGCATCCAGGTGTTCCGCCAGAACGGCGAATTCGTGATGGAGAATGTTCTGCGGCCCATGTGCCCGCCCAGGGGCGAGGAACCAACACCCGGCTGCGCGCGCGAGGCTGCCTTTTCGGTCGGCTTCTCGCCTGACGAGGCCCAGACGTATCTGTACGTGGCCGACGGCGGCTCGCACATGATCGTCGTGCTCAGGCGATCCGATCTGATGAAAGTCGACGAGTTTGCGGGCCCTGGCGTGGGCACGGGTGAACTCGGTCGACCGCACAATCTGACCGTCGACCCACAGGGCAACATCTATGTGGCCGAGGCGGCCGGGCCGTGGATCCAGCTCGCGACGGGCGACAGCGTGCAGGCGGGCTTCCGGGCCCAGAAGTTCGCGGTGTCGGGGGGTGGAGCGCCGTAGGGTTAGGTGGTGTTCGTAGTCCTCCTTACCGCAGCGCCATCGTCACCCCTCCCCGTTCCAGCCGGAGCCGCACAGGTACGTAGGCTGGATCACGAAGTAGTCGTGGACCTCGCAGCGGGGCGTGTCGCCCATCGCGCGAACCGCGTCGGCGATCTCTTGCAGCTTGGTCGGAGCGAAGTGTAGCGCTCGTTCGTTGGGATGCGCCGCGGTGCGATACGGGTACGGCTCACGGGCGCGGCTGCTCACCTCGATGTGGTTGCCGAGCACCCATGAGACGGGGTTAGCCGCCGCGAACGCCACTAGCCTATCGAGGCTGGTGGCCACCATGTGCCACGCCTCTTCGGACGGTATGAACAGGTGACCCGGATAGACTGAGTCGCCCGTCAGAAGCACTCCGGTGCGTCGGTCGTAGAGCGCGATGCTGGTGCCGTGGTGACCGGGAATCGCGATCACGTCAAAAACGCGATTCCCGAGGTCAAAAGTGGGCGTGTCGTTCGGCCAATCCGTGAAGCCCCAGAAGTCGATCACATCGTCGACGGAACGGCCGACGACCGTTTCGACTCCAGGCGCGCCCTCGAACCGCGCGTCGGCGCTCACGTGGTCACCGTGCGAATGCGTGTGGGCGACCACCAATGGAACACGCCGGCTCTCGAGGCCGCCGGCCCTGTCCTCCAAGATCTCCATCACCGTGTCGTATACATCTGCGTCCGGGACAGCCCCCGTGTCCATGAGCAGCGCTCGTGTCTCACCGACGAACAGAAAGAGGAACGGCGCTTCGTAGTTCACGCACTTCGACTGGCGGATGATGTAGAAGTCCTCGCCGTAGGCATGCACCTGGAACGGAGGCTCGTTCGCGCACTCGACGCCGGACGCCCAGGTGTCCGGGAACGAACCACCCTCGGGGGCAACGGCCTCGGCCACTCCTTGCCCTGCCCCGCCCGATCCGCGATCTCCGACCGGCTGACTCGTCTCGCCCGGCATGGATCCACTGGTCTTGGCGTATGCGAAGACGCCGCCCACCGTGAGGCCGAGCGCGACGAATATGCTTCCCGTCTTGAAGCCAACACGCGTGTTCAGGTTCCGACCGGACATGCCCCGCCCCCGAAATCATTCTTGAATCACTACCTCACGTATAAATTCTGGCGCCACATGGCCCGGCTGCAAGTCGGGCTGTTCCTGTTCGGGGTATCGGTCGCCCTGATGCTGGAAGCGCACATCGGTCTCGACCCCTGGTCGTCACTCCACGATGTGCTCAGCGATCGCTCCGGCCTGAGCTTCGGAAGGATCTCGCAGGGGATCGGGCTACTGCTGATCATCTTCAGCTATTTCGTCCTCTCCGTTAAGCCCGGCATCGCGACCATCTGCAACATGTTGACCGTCGGGCCGTGGGTCGACGTTCTCCGGGCCCACCCGTGGTTCCTCGACGCCGACGGTGGCGTCATGGGCACCGTTCAGTTCGTGACTGGCGTTCTCACAATGGGCCTCGGCACCGCCGTCTACGTCGGCGCACGGCTGGGCACCGGTCCGCGAGACGGTCTCGCGATGGGTCTCTCGAGGAAGGTGGGCAAGAGCCTGCGTATCACCCGCAACACGGTCGAGGCCACCGTTCTGGTGATCGCCTTCTTCCTCGGCGGCTCGATCGGGCTCGGGACGCTGCTCTTCGCGGTACTCATGGGCCCGACGATGCAGGCGAGCCTCAAGCTATTCGATGTCTCGCACGACCCGTCGCCGAGCTTCGGGATGGCCGAGGGCGCACCGGCCGACTCGACGGCCGACGAGTCTGAATGACTAGGGGCCAGGGCGCTATGCGCCCCGGCCCCACATAGTCAGTTCGGCAGACTCAGCGCCGCCAGACCACCACCGAGCTGGATAATCACGTACTGCTTTCCTTCGTGAATCCAGCTCGACATGCCGTACCGGGTGGCACCCGGCAGTTCCACGGCTCCGACCCGCTCACCCGTCGCCTTATCGATCGCGAACAGGTTCGGCGTGCCGTCACTCGTCTGCCCGGAGGCCATGAGCAGCGTCGGGGTCACCACCATCGCCGAGTGGCCTGTACGGCCCCGATTGACCATCACGTTCGGCACTCCCTGCAGGAGCGGGTGGTTCCGGATCGCATCCTGCTGCTCATCAGGTGCGTCTCCGTTCGGGATCACCCACAGGTATTCGCCCGTGTTCAGATCGATCGCGCTGATCCGCCCGACCGGCCCCTTGAAGATGTCGAGACCCTGTAACGTCGTGCCGCCTCTTCCGCGGCCCCGGCCACCACCGCCCCGCCCCTGATTATTCGAGAACGCGGCGACCGTCGTGCCCGTCTGAGCCCTCTCATTCAGCGGCGAGCGGATCGCCGGCATGACCATCAGGTTTCCGCACCCACTGTGGGACGTGATGAAGATCACGCCTGACGTAGGATCGGCTACCGGAGCTCCCGTGATGTTCACGCCGCCCGTGCCGCCGGGGCAAACCCGCGCCGGCCCGCGCGGGTCGTCCGTGTGTGACGGCGGGTTGAAGAACGGCGCGAAGAGGTTGTTCTCCTCGGCGATCTGGCGCGCCATCTCCTTGATCTCGGGCGTGTAGTCGATCAGGTGGTCCTCGGTCCGGCCCTGGAGGTCGAACGGCGCCGGCTTGGTCGGGAACGGCTGAGTCGGCGATACCTGCTCGCCTGGCACACGGGATGCCGGGACGGGGCGTTCCTCGATGGGCCAGATCGGCTCACCGGTCTCGCGGTTCAGTGCGTAGAGAAAGCCCTGCTTCGTCGCCTGAAAGACGCCCGGGATCTCGACACCATCGACCACCACATCCATCAAGATGGGCGCCGCCGATGTGTCGTAGTTCCAGATGTCGTGATGAACGAGCTGGAAGTGCCATGCCCGCTCGCCGGTCTCGACGTCCAACGCGACTAGGCTCGTGCTGTACAGGTTGTCGCCGGGGTGGAAGCCGCCCCAGTAGTCGATGGTCACCGTGTTGGTCGGGATATACACGAGGCCGAGCTCCGGGTCCGCTGACAGCGGCGCCCATGAGGACACGTCGCCCGTGGTCATCCACGCATCGTTCTCCCAGGTGTCGTGCCCGAACTCACCAGGGCGCGGAATGATGTGGAACTTCCACTTGAAGGCCCCGGTGTTCTTGTCGTAGGCAAGGATGTCCCCAGGGACGTTCTGCTCGCGGGTCTGCAGGTAGCCCTGCTCCGCCGAGTTCCCCACGACGACCACATCGTTGACCACGATCGGGGGCGCAGACGAGGTGATGTAGCCGATGTCGAGCGGCATGCCCTGATACGGATCGTATGCCTGATTGAGGCTCTCCCAAGGCTCCCAGCCCTCGATCAGGTCCTCGACCATGTCGACGGTACCGGTCGACGGAAATCCGGGAAGCGGAACACCTTCGCCCCAACCCGGCATCGGCTGACCAGTGTCCGCGTTCAGTGCGAAAAGGAAGAAACCGGGCGTAGCGATGTAGATCACGCCTTGGCCGTCGATCTCACCATACGCGACTCCCTTCCCGTAGGCGGCGCGCATCGAGTACTCGGACCTGAACGTTTCGGGCTCGACGAAGCTCCACAGAAGCTCCCCGGTGGCAGGGTCGAGGGCCACAACGTGCCTGTCGTGTCCGGCGACCGTGATGAGCTTGCCGTCGATGTAGGTGGGCGTCGCTCGCGGCGTGTTGGGGCCGAAGCTCGCGCCGTTGAACTGCCACTCGATCTGCAGGTTCTCGAAGTTCGCGGCGGTGATCTGGGTCGCTGGCGAATACCGCGTGTGCCACGCGTCTCCGCCGAGGTAGGTCCAGTTGCCGCCTTCGGTTCCTGGACCCTGTGCCAGCAGCGTCACCGGCGCGGTCAGGAGCACGGCGAGGGCCGCGCCGAAGCGGAGGACGGGGAAGAGGCCGTTCAGCCTCAGGCGAGGTGCGTCAGTCATGTGGTATCTCCCGGCTTCGACCCGGTAGGCGGATCGTTGTACACATCGTGATGGCTGACCCGGCGGGGGGCAAGCGGTCGGCCGGCCGCGCGCGTTTTTCCTCTCGGCGTCGTGCGCTAGGAGGGCAGTCGGAGCGCTACCAGCCGCCCGGGGCTGCCGATCTGGACGACGATGTGCTGCTGCCCCTCGTGGACGTAGGTCATCATGCCGTACTGGCCCGGGGACGGTAGCTCGACCTCGCCGACGAAGTCGCCTGTCAGCTTGTCGAATGCGTTGAGAACCGGGGGCCCGCTGGAGCCCTCCGTCGCGTACAACAGGTCACCCGCGGCCATCTGGATCGAGCTGGCGCCGCTGCCCATCCTCGACAGGTCCGCACCCTGCAACGCCGGGTGGTCCCGGACTCGCTCGTTGGGATCTCCGATCGGGATCCACCAGATCCGCTCGCCGGTGTTCATGTCGTACGCCGAAATACGGCTGTACGGTGGCTTGTGGAGCGGCAAGCCCTCGACCGTGCCCATCCCGCCTCCGGGTCCGGCGACCCACTGCGAGAGCGTGGTGCCGGTCGTCGCGATGGCGGTCGGGTCATCCGCCTCCGCTCCCGGCATCAACATCCCTCCGCTGCATCGTCGCGCCGACGCCACGTAAAGGATTCCAGTGGTCGGGTCCAGAGTAGCTGGGTTGGTGATGTTCAGCCCGCCGTAGCAGCGGATGTTACCCTCGACGCCCGTGCTGTGGTCGTCGTAGAGCCGGGGGAGGAACAGGCCTCCGACGTTGTACCTCCCGATGATCTCCATCGCCGCGTTACGCAGCTCCGGCGTGAAATCGATGACGTCCTCATCCGGAAGCCCGAGCGGCTCCATCGGCTCTGGCCAGGTGGGGAAGGGCTGCGTCGCAGCCGTCCAGTTCCCAGGCACGACCGTTTGCTCCACAGAGCGATCCTCGATCGGCCAAATGGGCTCCCCGGTCTCCCGGTCGAATGCGAAGATCAACCCGGTCTTGGTCGTCTGGATCACCGCCGGGATGTCTCGCCCGTCGACCTGCAGATCCACGATGATCGGTACGTTGGGGACGTCGTAGTTCCACTGGTCGTTGCGAACGGTCTGAAAGTGCCAGACACGCTCTCCGGTTTCGACGTCCAGCGCGATCACGCTCGTTCCGTAAAGATTGTCGCCCGGGCGAAAGCCCCCGAAGTAGTCGATCGTCGGCGGGTTCGTGGGGATGTAAACGATGCCCCGCTCCTGGTCGGCGGACATGGGAGCCCACGAGGAGACGTCCCCCGTGTACTGCCATGCATCGTTCTCCCACGTGTCGTGCCCGAACTCGCCCGGTCGAGGAATGACGTGGAACTTCCACTTGAAGTCGCCGGTCTCCGCGTCGAAGGCGAGGATGTCGCCTGGGACGTTCTCGACCCGCGTCTGGTTGTACCCCTGCTCCGCCGAGTTGCCAACGACCACCGTGCCGTTCACGACGATGGGTGGCGAAGAGGTCGTGATGAATCCGAGCTCTCTCGGGATTCCGTAGTCGGGGTCGTACGGCTGATCCCACGCCTGCCACGGCCCCCAGTCAGCGAGGAGGTCGGGGAGAAGGTCGACGACGCCGGAATCGGGGAAGCCGTCGAGCGGCACAGGCGCGCCGAAGTCGTCGATGTGCCTGCCCGTCTTCGCGTCCAGCGCGTGCAGGAAGAACGCGGGCGATGTGTAGTAGATGACTCCACGCCCGTCGATCTCGCCGTAGGCCACGCCCTTCCCGTAGTTCTGCCGCATCGAGCGTTCCCACCGAGTCGTGTTCGGCTCACGGTACGTCCAGAGTGTCTCGCCCGTCCCGGGGTCGATCGCAACAACGGTTCGGCGCTGACCCGCCACCGTGTACAGGATCCCGTCGACATACGTCGGCGTCGACTTCATCTGATAGTCGACCTCCGGACCGAAGTTGTTGGCTTGCCAGACCCACCCCACTTCCAGGTCGCCGAAGTTGGAGGCGTCGATCTGATCGGCGGGCGAGTATCTGGTGCCCCACGAGTCCGCGCTCTGAAAGTGCCACTCGCCGTACGGTGTGCCGCGATCCTGGGCGAAGCCGACCGCCGGTGAGACCACGAGCACGGCTAGAGCTAGCACGAGGGCGAGGCCCCGTGGAAGGTCAGAGATTCCGCGAGACGATGAGGTCATTAGATCCTCCCCTGCGATTGCCGAGAACTACGTCGTAGCTGGCATCGTAGTGTGCGGCTCCGTGGCGAGCCAGGCTCGCACATGCGTCCCACAGTAGCGCTCAACGAAGCCATTGCTCGAGAGCCGTCGCGAGATCGGTCTTCTCGTCCCGATACTTCACGATCACAGGTGTATAGAGGGAGAGCCCCTGCCCCTGCGCCCAACTGGATGAGACCGCTCGACCTCCCCCGACCACGACTGCGCCTTCCGGAATTTCTAGCGGGCGCTCGCCCTCTGCCCGGTGGACCCTCTCCTCGACGAGATCGAACACGGGAGTGCCTCGGGTGAGTACGACCCCGGCACCGAGAACCGCGCGCCTACGCACGATCGTGCCCTCGTACACGCCCGAGTTACCTCCGATGATTACGTCGTCTTCGACCACGACGGGAGCCGCGCTTATGGGCTCGAGGACGCCACCGATCTGTGCCGCCGCGCTCACGTGGACCCGCTCACCGACCTGGGCACAAGATCCGACCAACGCATGCGAGTCGATCATGGTGCCGCCACCGACATAGGCACCGACATTCACGTACATGGGCGGCATGCACACGACGCCGGCCGCCAGACAGGCCCCTCTTCGGACCGCGGACCCCCCGGGGACGATCCGAACCCGGTGCTGCGGCGTGAATCTGCGAGTGGGTAGCGTGTCCTTGTCGAAGAACGGTGCGTCGCCATCGGTCGGCACGGGCACCCCGGAGCCCTCCGTCCCGATGACGCTCCCGTACCGGAAAGCGAGCAGAATCCCACGCTTCACCCACGGGACCGCGGTCCAACTCCCGTCGTCGCTCCGTGTCGCGGCTCGAAGCTCACGCGATACGCCGGATGAGCGTCGTTGACCCATACGGCCGACTCGAAGAGACGTCCTAGTTCCGAGTCGTCGGGTCGACTTTCGAAGCGGAGTTGCAGGCCGAAGCGAGCCGGTCGCTTGCGACCGCTTCCATCGGCGGACCCCACTGGCACCCTCGCGACGCGGTCATCAGAGGTCGAGGGTGCGCCCTTCTCCCGCCGCGGCACCAGCCTCCGCCTCATTCCCCGTTGACGACGGCTGTGCCTCAGATTGGGGGACTGTCACGATCGCGCCGACCACGTCGGTGCCCGCGCTGAAAGCGAGCGTTCTGCTGTCCGCGCCGAGCCTGCTCGGCGAGCGTCGTGAGCACGGGGAAGTCATCGGCCAGCCCTGCGATGACCGAGCGCAGGTCCCGCTCGAGCGTCCCAGCCCTTCGTTTCCCCACGGCAGTCGCTCGGGGCGAGTCGCCCTATTCCCGCAGTTGGGAGGCGACCACGTCCTGCAAGGCCTTGCGATACGACAGGAAGGTCTGAGCCCGTTCCCCTCGGCGCATGAAATCGGCCTTGTTGAGCGTCAGTGCGTGGACGAGTGCCGGGACCTCGATCAGGCCGGGTAACCCCCTCAGCCTCCCCGGGGGACAGCCCCAGCCAATCCCAGCCCCGCTTGATGACCTTGCCCAGGGTACTTACCGCGATTCCGCGTTCCTCATCCGCGAGGCCGTCTACGCGGAGCAGGTATCCCACGCCCGACGCCTTGCGCTGACGACCGACTCGCACAGTGATCGGGACACGGCCTGGCTCCGGGGCATGCCGTGGAATCGGGCGTCCATTGATCGAAACCGCGACACCGGCTCCGTATGACGGCGCCAAGATCTCTTCGAAGGTCGAATCGAACACGGGCCGGAAGTGAGTGGTGAGGATCGACTCGATGAAACCGGGCTCCAACAAGGTGGAGAACGCGTTTCGGAGATAGAGTCGAATAGTCGTTCCCGTTCCCGCCTGCAGTCCGGGAGGTTCGATCCATCTCCATGGAGCGCGCGACTCACTCGATAGGCGCCATGTCGTGGCCCGGTGAGAGCGCTGTCGCCTACTCTCGGTGACGACGTGCTCCGAAATCAAGAGCCCCAGCTTGATGCCCACTCCGGCGAAGCCGATGGTCCGTCCGCGACGCTTGGTCGTGGCCGCCAAATCGTGGTAGCGCGAGAGCGCCTGCCTACCCATCCCCTTTCCGTCGTCCGATACCGTGACGGTCGCGGCCGTGGTATCGGTGCGGATGCGGATCTCGCGGGCCCCGGAGTCGAGTGAGTTCGCGACGACCTCCGTGAGAATCGTCTCCTCGATGGTGCCGGGATACGCATCTCGCAAGTCCTCGAGGATGCGGAGCAGGTTCACGCGTGTCTCGCCCATAAGCCTAATATGTGGACACCAGGGGAATGATGCGGGAATCCGATCATCGACTCGTCGTCCCGCTCCCCCCACCGCGCCACCTGGCGGCCAACAACCCCGCCCTTCATCGTGTGTGCCTATGTAGATCACAGAAGTCGACCGATCCCGGAGGTCTCAGGTGTCCCAGCGCTTCAGCGTTCGTTCCGTCTATCAGCTTCAGGCTCTTTTCCTCGCCGCAGCGTTGTGCGCCGCGCCGCTCAACGCACAGGAACGCGAGGGGCCCACCGAGAACCCTGATGCCGCCGGGTACGTCCTCCCACCGGCGTCGATCCAGGAGCTGTTCGACACCGACAAGAACTACGCAACGCTCGACTACATGAGCCCGGACGGTGACCACTTCTTGGTGCCGCACGTCACCGAGCTGTCTACGCTCGAGCTCATGTCACGCACGACGTACCGCCTCGCCGAGCTCGAGTTGCGGCCCCAGACCGACAGGCTTTGGCACCTCGACACGTACGGTGTCAACGGCTTCCGCTTCTATTCGCTGAGCGGGCAACGCTACATCGATGCGGATCTTCCGGGCGGTTCATTCGCCAGCGACTTCACGTGGTCCCCGGACGGATCACAGGTGGCGTTCCTCGCACACCTGCCCACGCACACCGAAGTCTGGACCGCCGATGCCGCCACTGGCCGATCGAGGAGCCTGAGCGACACGCACGTGCTCGCGACGATCGGTACGAGCGCCCAGGGACAGGGACGCCGGCCCTCCAACATGCTCCAGTGGACCCCTGAGGGGACGGTCATCACGCTGGCGGTTCCCCTGAACCGTGGGGCGGAGCCCGCACGCGATCCGATCCCGACCGGGCCGCGCATGCGCGCCACGCGTGACGAGCCCACCCGGATGCCCACGTACCCGAACCTGCTCGAGAACGAGCATGATGAGATGCTCTTCGAGCGGTACACGACGAGCCAGATCATCGAGATCTCGCCCGGTGGCGACGTCGAGATGTTGGGCGAGCCGGGCATGTACGAGTCGATCTCGCTGAGCCCGGACGGGCAGCACATTCTCGCGAGCCGGATCGAGCGCCCGTTCTCGTTCATCGTGTCCCACCGGGGCTTCCCCCGCACCACGCTGATACTGGACCGGGACGGCACAGAGGTATCGACGCTGTCGACGACCCCACTCCGCGAGGGCCGAGGAGCGGGCCGGGGCGGTGGTGGCGGGGAAGCGGGAGCCAGAGCGTTCGCTTGGCGTCCCGACGGCGCAGGACTCGGGTACCTGGAGCGGGCGGAGCGCGATGAGGACGACACCGATGCCCCACGCCCCGACCGGATCATGGTCGCGACGACCCCCTTTGATCTGGACGACGCCTCCATCGTCGCCGAGAGCGAGGACCCGATCGGTTCAGTGAGCTACTCGCTCGACGGGCGCCACGCTCTGGCGACCGTGAGCAAGGATGGTGAGAGCGGCATCGCGCACTGGGCGCTCGGGTCGGGGTCGCCGGCACGAACGATGGTACAGGCTTTCCACAGTAGTGACGACCCCACCGACCTTCCGGGGGACCTCCTCACGGGCCGGACCGCAAATGGCCTGACGCACGCGCTGGTCTCGTCCGACGGTCGTTCGGCCTACGTGGAAGGCGACGGGTACAATGCCGAATTTCGGCCGCAGCCGTTCGTCGACCGGATTTCGCTCGCCGACGGCACCACCAGCCGCATCTTCGAGGGCGCGACGGACTCCTTCGACCGGCTGCTGCTCTCCCTGGACTCAGACCTCTCGAGCATGATCGTCAGTCGCGAATCGGTGACGGACTTTCCGGACAGCTATCTGTGGCAGAACGGATCGTTCGGGGCCAACCTGACCCAGAACGTCGACCCGTTCCCCGAGGTGACCGCGGCTCGCCGCATCGACTTCGACTTCGAGCGCCGTGACGGTCTTCCGGTGCAAGGCCGCGTGTCCCTGCCCACCGACTACGTCGAAGGCCAGAAGGTCCCGGCCATCTTCTGGACGTATCCTCGCGAATACGAGCAGGCCGACCAGTATTCGAACGCCGCGGTCCGGGCCCGCAACAAGAACGCGTTCACGCACATGAGCTGGCTGCGCTGGTCCGACATCTGGCTCACGCAGGGTTATGCGCTCGTGTATCCCGACATCCCGATCATCGGTGAGAACTACAACGACACGTACATCGCGAGCCTGATCGATGCGATGTACGCCGCGATCCGCGGCGTGGACGCGCTCGACATGATCGATATCGATCGCATCGGGCACGGGGGGCACAGCTACGGCGCCTTCGCCACGGCCAACATCCTGGCCAACGCGCCCTTCTTCAAAGCAGGGATCGCCGGAGATGGCGCCTACAACCGCTCGCTCACGCCTGATGGCTTCCAGGCCGAGCGGAGAAGCATCTGGGAGGCGCCCTCCACGTACATCGAGATGTCGCCGTTCTTCAAGGCGGATCAGATCGACACGCCTCTACTCATGTACCACGGCGGAGACGACAACAATTCGGGCACGTTCCCCATCCAGTCTCGCCGAATGATTTCGGCGCTGACCATCCTCGGGAAGGAAGCCGTGCTCTACGAGTACCCGTTCGAGTCGCACACGCCGCGGGCGATCGAGAACAAGCTCGACATGTGGGCACGCTTCATCGGGTGGTTCGATGAGCACGTGAAGGGCCCCGAGACCGAGCGCGTGATCTCGCAGGGAGGGCGCTAGAAGCCGAGCGGTTAGCGCACGACGACGCCCACTCGGCCAGCGCTGTCATCGCCCGTGAGGTCGCTGTAGTAGTTCTCCTCGCCGACCGTCACGGTCGGTCCGGACACCAGAATGGTGAAGGCGACACTGCCGTCCAGCACGGCGGCGACCGGAATGATCCACCCCGCCTGACTCACGCCGTACAGTCCGATCTGATCGGCGTCGATCCTGTCCTGGGTACGCAGGAAGTCGATTCCGGCACCTGCGTCGCGGCCGAGAAGCGTGAGGTTCTGCTCAGAGGCGTTGTTCCGGCCCTCGTACTCCTGGCGGCTGCCTCGTCTTCCCACACCGACTCCACCGCAAGCTCGCGCTCGAGCCGTCGGAGGACGGGGTAGACGGTGCCACTCGGCAAGCCCGTGACGTCCATCACCTGAAAGCCATGACGGCGGCCTGTCGCCAACGCCTGCAATATCAAGGCAGTAGCCTGGGTCAAACGTATCGGCACGAAACGCACCTCGTCGACGCCTTCCAGATGCGCGTGGGAGATTGCTACGACGACGAGCCGTCCAATCCGGATCAGGTAGCCGATGTCCCTGGAAAGCCGTGCTCGGAATTACACGACAATGAGGTTTTCGCGCTGTTCGACGTGCCGACGACCGTGTTTCCCGGCGACGACTTCCTGACCGACTACGCAGACGACGGCTGCCTGGACCGGTTCGAGGCCTACGTCGGCGCGACCTACAAGGAATCGGATCTCGCGATCACGCACCTCGTTCCCTCTTCGCAGTCATGGCGAGAAGCCGGCGACCGCGTGATCGTGTGTGTCGCCTACCAGATGGAACTCGAGAAGATCTCGGGCTCGGTGCGCGACTCCGGGCGGTAGCTCCTTCGCTCAGCCGCCCGGGCGTTTGGTTCCCGAGAGTGTCGCTTCACCCATCTCTCCGTCCATCGTCCCGGTGAACGCATCGCCCTCGAATACGATCGAAACGTTTGCACCGACTTCCGCGATGTGGAACGTCACGGTCATCGTGGCCGGATCGACGACCACGGCTGCGAGAGCCGCGCCGCCCATTTGGGTGTCTATAGCGCCTGTGTAACCGGCGGCGGCGGAGCCGCCGAACGTCAGGGTCCCTTCCATCTGGAAGCCCTGTGCATTGATGACGAGGTCGTAAGTACCCGCCGGATCGAACGGAGGTGGCGGGGGTGGGCCGGGAGGCGCACCACCACCGCACGCGGCGAGAACCAGCGTCAGCACCGTCACGCTCGTGAGTCGCTTCAACATCACAGAATCTCCTGGTATGTGACTGTCCTGCTCCGTCCGCCAAGCCCTTCGTCGGGCGCTGAACATGGATGACCCGAGCGGGCCATGGCAAGGAAGCGGACACCCGTCGGCCTAGTCGGCGCAGCGCCGGCTGCCGCGCATGGAGTTAGCTACTCCGACTGCATCGCCACCAACGGATCGACCTTCGTCGCGCGCCTGACCGGAACCAGGCAGGCCACTACCGCAGTCACTGTCAGCAGCGCTGCGACCCCAGCGAGAACGAAGCCGTCCGTCGCTGCCACGTCGAAGAGCACGAACGACAGCCCCTGGCCAAGGAGTAGGGAGAGCCCAACGCCTATAGCCATCCCAAGGGTCAATTGCAGACCGGTCTGACCGAGGATGAGTCGAGCCACCTTCGACGAGGACGACCCGAGGGCCACCCGCACACCGAGTTCGTGCTTCGCGCGCCACGAGTTGAGTGTGGGCGATGTGCGTCTAGCTAGTCATCGCAACCGGCAGGGTCAACCATCAGGTTTTGATTCGCCGTTCGGATCTCGATCCTCCCGCAACCCGTGGCTGTCCGCCGCCGTGAGGTCGAGGCCGTAGATTGCTTTCGGTTGATCGATCCTTTCCAAGCGTCCCCGGGTCGACGGAAGTGAACGCGCCCTGTCACCTCGAGTGAGAATGACCCCCTCAAACCTCGAAATCCTCGCCTACGAAACGACGCCCCTGGGCGATCTGTGCCTTCGTCGTCGGGAGCTCCTGTCCGCACCAGGCACGATCGTCACGGAGATCATCCTCGATCAACAGCTGCTGATGAGCAGCCATATCGTCGTCTCGGAGCGTGCCCTCGCCGAGGAGGCGTTGGCGCGCCACCCGGGCGAGGGACTGAGGGTTCTCGTCGGTGGCCTTGGGCTCGGATATACCGCCGCCGCGGTGCTCGAGTCGACGCGTGTGGACCGTGTCGAAGTCATCGAATTCATCCCCGCGGTCGTGCGATTTCTCCGGGACGGCCTGATTCCGCTGTCATCGGAGCTCCTGGAGGATCCGCGCTTCGACGTGCGTGACGGAGACGTGTACGCGGCCCTCCGCGACGACGCCGAAGAACGATGGGACCTGGTGCTCATCGACGTCGATCACGCTCCCGACGACCATCTCGGGGCCGGCAACGAATCCTTCTACACTGCGGCCGGTCTGGCCCAGGCGAAGGATCACCTCGCGCCCGACGGCGTCCTCGCCGTCTGGTCATATGCGGAGAGCTCGCCCTTCGCCTCGGCGCTGCACGAAGCGTTCTCGGCCGTCGACGTCGTGGCGGTCACATACACCAACGACCTGGTGGACGAGGAGCACACGGACTGGTTGTTCCTGGCACGATAAGTCGCCTCGTTCTTGCCCTACTCGCGTAACGCTAGCACTCTCGCTGCGCTAGTACCTGAGGACGACGTGGGTGGGGGCGGGCGACATAACAACCGGAAGGCTAGACCCGAGCACTTTTCTACCGCTGCGAGCGGTCGAATTCCAGATCGTGCTCAGCCTCAGCGAGGGTGACAAGCACGGGTACGCGATCATCCAGGATGCTCGGGATCGCGGGGAAGGTGCAGCGGTGCCGGGACTCGCCACGCTTTACCGAGCATTGCGCCGACTCGAGTCGGAGGGCCTTGTCGAGCGGACAGGTGGACAAGACCTGGCTGAGGAGCGCCGGCGTACCCTGCGACTGACCCTCCTGGGTCGCCGTGTCGCGCAGGCTGAAGCCCGCCGTCTCTCCCGCATGATCCGGGCAGCCCGCGACTTCGAGCTCCTCGGCGAGGCCGACGCTTGATGCGTCCCTCCGAGCTGATTCAGTGGCTTGCGACCATAGCGTATCGCGGAATCCTCGCGTGTTTTCCGCCCGACTTCCGAGAGGACGCTGGTGAGCTGATTCTCGACTTTCGGGCAGCGGCAAGCTGAGCCTCGAACCGAGGGCTGGCGCCGCTCGCCGTGACGTGTACGCGTGAGATCTTCGATCTGGCGCGTAATCTGATTCCTGCGTGGATCGCGACGATGCGCGGGGGACCTTGGAGTGATGGGAGGAGGGGGATGATGAGCTGGGATTCCATAGGGCAGGATATTCGCTTCGCAGTGCGTCGACTTCGTCCTCGCGCGGGCCTCACGGCGGCCATCGTGGCCACAATGGCCATCGCGATCGGGGGCACGACAGCCACTTTCGGCGTGGTCGACGCGGTCCTCCTGAAGCCACTTCCGTATCCGGAGTCAGAGAGGCTCGTCTATCTGTACGAGAGCTTCCAAGAGACCCAGATCAAGTCGGTTTCTTTTTTGAATTTCTTGGACTGGCGCGCTGAGAACCGGGTCTTCGAAGACCTCGCTGCGCGGACGTCCTGGAGCTTCACCATGACCGGAGACGGAGACGCGCAGGAACTCTCCGGTATGCTCCTCACGCCGAACATGCTTGATGTTCTCGGCGTCCAGCCCGCACTTGGGCGCATGTTCACCGCCGCGGAGACAGACGCGGAAGAGCGTTTGGTTCTTCTTTCCGACGCTTTCTGGCGGACGAGGTTCGGATCTGACCTCGCTGTGCTCGGCCGCTCGCTGACACTGAGTGGCGAGCCCTACGTCATCGTAGGGGTCCTACCGCCAAACATCGAGTTTCCGATTTCCGAAACCGACGTATGGGTCCCGATTTCGGTGCTTTCGGAGGACGACCGGACAAGGCGTGGCAGCCATCCCGGTATTGGTGCGATCGGGCGAATGATGTCCGGTGTCGCGCTCGGGGACGCGCGCGAGGACATGAATCGTGTGACGGCAGCTCTCGAGGGTCGATATCCGGAGTCGAACACGGAGGCCGGCGCCGTCGTCACGCCGATCATGGACATCTATGTCGGGGGATCCCGGCGGACGCTCTGGCTCTTCTTGGGAGCGGTGGGAATGGTGCTGCTCATCGCGCGAGGAACTCAGGCAGGAGCTCGTAGGATGACCGATCGATTCGATTCGGAGTTGAGAAGCGGATTCCAGACGCTGCGGCGTGTGGAGTTGGAGCGGATTCCGAGCTTTCCCGACGTGCTCGGCGATATCGCAGAAGCCCGTCTGTCTCTCACACCCAGCCCACGCGCATCGTGGCGTCGGGCCGCGTTCCCCGCCGGGCTAGCCGCAGCGGCAATCGCCGCTCTGGTCCTCGTCCCGACCGAAGATGAGCGGTTCGAGGCAGCGATCGCTGAGAGTGTCGAACAGATCGGCTCGGGTTGGGTCGCCCCTACCGATTTCTTGCTGACCTACACGGGCAGCGAATTCTACAGCCGTATCCCTTCCATTGGCTCGACTCCCGTGCTGGGCGCGGGAGATGCAGCCACCAACCCAACAAGCACCCCTGAGGAGAACCTATGAAGACGACCACGAATAGGGCTTGGGCCCTACTGGCTGCCACCGCCCTCTTGGCCCCGGCGGCCCTGCAGGGCCAGTCCGGTGTGCCGCACGCGAGTTCCGGCTATACCATTCCGAGCGCGAGCAGCGACTTCGAGCACAGCCTCTTCACGCCTGAGCTGATCATGCGCCACTATCGTGCGATCGGCCTTTCGGCGGAGCAGCGCGGGACGATCACGCAGGCGATCCAGACCCTGCAGTCCACCGTCGTGGACCCACAGTGGCGCCTCATGGAGACCTCCCAGAACCTCACGGAGTTGCTCGCTGCGTCCGCCATAGACGAGGCAGCGGCGCTGTCTGCCATAGACGAAGTGCTGCGGGCCGAAGCCGAGATCAAGCGCGCGAACATCGCGGCGTTGATCCGCATCAAGAACGCGCTCACGCAAGAGCAGCGGGAGACGCTCATGGAGCTGCGTGGACCGGGCCTGCCTTGGGGCATCTTTAGTAGTGGTCTCGACCCGTCCACTGGCGAGATCTTCCACCCCGCACGCTAGACGTACGTTGTGACGGGCCTCCAGCGTGGGGGCAGCCGACGAGGTATCGGCCCGGGGTGAACGCACCGGGCCGATCTACCGCTTGCGCCATCCGACGCCTACCTGGGATGTTTGAAGGTCTGAGCAACCCACGCCGAGAACACTCGATGCCCGACCCTACGACCCGCGCTGACACCACCCCGGACGGGGTTTCGGGCGTACGGGTCTCGTGGCTCGCCATCTGCTTGAAGAGCGTGGTGATTCTCGGTCTGACGCTCCTCCCCTGCCTCACGATCCCGGCGCCGGTCTCCGGCCAGATCTGGGGTTCCCGGGAGCGTCGCTACGCTGCGCCCATGCGCACCGGCCTGCCTCCCGGGCGTGGCAACTTCATGTTCTGCCGGCTCTGGTACGACGCATCACGCAGGATGCGCTCGGGCCTTGGCTGGAGCACCGACTACCCGGCGGCCGACGCGAACTTCATGACGCGGCTCGAGGAGCTTACGCCCACACATATCGCGCGATGGCCCAACGGCGACCCAGGCATCGCCGCGGTGCAGGCGACCGACCCAGACCTCCTCAGGTGTCCGTTCCTCTTCATGACGGATCCGGGCTCGGTCACGTTCTCACAGGCCGAGATCGATGGGCTGCGGAACTACCTCCTCAAGGGCGGCTTCCTCTGGGCCGACGACCTCTGGGGCAACCGGGCTTGGAGCTATTTCGAGGCCGAGATGACGCGGATCTTCCCTGAGTTCCCGATCGAAGAGCTCACGCCTGAGCATCCGATGTTCTCCGCTCTCTACGAGGTGGAGAAGATCCCGCAGATCCCGTCGTACCAGTCGTGGCAGCGCAGCGGCGGTCAGACGTCCGAGTTCGGCGCGGAGACCGCGATCCCCCACATGCGCGGCATCTTCGACGAGAAACGGCAACTCATCGTCCTCATCAGCTTCAACACCGACATTGCGGATGGCTGGGAGCGCGAGGGCGACGTGCCGTACTTCTTCTACACCTTTTCGCCCGAAGCGTACGGCCTCGGGGTGAACGTCATCATCTGGGCGATGACCCACTGACGCGGGCCTCACTCGCGCGCGACGTTCTTACCACTTCAGCACCTCCGACGGGCTCACGCGCATAGCGCGTCGCGTGGGCACGAGTCCCGCGGCCGCCGAGACGCTCGCCAGCAGCAGGATCACACCGAAGAACGTCATCGGGTCGTTCGGTCCGACGCCATAGAGCGACGTTTCGATGAGTCGGGTGGCCAACCAGCCGCCCAGGCTACCAAGCAACAGTCCCGACACAGCGAGCAGCAAGACGCACCTGAGCATCATGCCCGCAACCTGAACGCCTCCCGCGCCCAACGCCCTGCGGACTCCGATTTCGGCGGTGCGCTCGGAGACCGCGTATGCCGTGACACCATAGATGCCGACGGCGGCGAGCAATAACGCGAGTACCGCGAAGATCGCGAGAATTCTCATCTCGAATAGGCGGTCGCCAATGGAAGCCACGACGTCGTCGTCCATCGTCGTGATCGACCCGACTGGAAGGTCGGCATCGGCACCGCGAACGGCTGCGCGCATGGCAGGAACGACACTCCGCGGGCTCGACGCCAATACGACGTACTGCATGTGCCCCAACTCGTACGGATTGTCAATTGGGGCGACGGGGACGTAGAGCATCGGCTCCCGGGGCTCGATGATGTCTCTCCGGACAACGTCCTCGACGACCCCGACGACCCCGACGACCGTCAGCCAGTCACCAGGGATCCGACCGCGGGCGACCCGCGCCCCCACAGGATCGCCGTCTGGCCAAAAGCGCCGAGCCATCGATCGGTTAACGACGGCGACCCGCTCGGACCGCATGTCATCCCGGGCGGTGAACTCACGCCCGCTGAGCACCTGCACGCCCATCGCTCGGAAATAGCCACCGCTAACGTAGGACCGACCGACCATGGCGTTGAAAACGGACGCCCCCTGCACGTCGCCCTCGGAGTGGACCCTGTTGTCGTTGGCCAGCGTACTCGGAAGACCGACCGTCGAAGGCTCGAGCGGGTCTCACCCGAGACCGTCTATCGCCCTGGCCCACCTCCGCGCCGACCTCGTCCGGCGCGTGGGGGCGCCGTGAGCTCTCGATACTGCTGGAGCGCCCCCACGACCTTGAACCTCACAACCATCTGGCCGATCTCCGGCGTCGCGAGGGTGGGATCGCCGGTGACCCCGGCGTCCGGACCGCCTCCCCCCGGCATGCGACGATCGTTCCGCACTCCGTCCGGGAAGACGTACATGATCGCCGACGTGTCGGTGATGCCGGCGTGCGAGCCGATGGTCGCCATGTCGTAGCCGTACTCGGCCATCAGCCACGCGCGCGAGTACTCCTGCCCTTTCCGGTAGTAGTCGACGAGCGCAAAGACCTTCACCCCCTCATCCGCCCATTCTTCGGCGAGTCTTCCGGCGACCTCTTCCATACCGCCCTGGTTTCCGCCGCTGTCCCCGATGAACAGGATCTCGTCGAAGCCGTGCGAGTGTAGGCTCCGCGCCGCCGCTTCCAGGAGGTTGTTATAGCTCGGCGAGGGGTTGGTGATCACTCCCGGCCTGTCGCCGAAACCGTCACGTTCGTAGCTGCCTTCGGGGACCCAGGCGATGGTCGGTGCGACCAGTGCCGTCCCGAGCTCATCTGCGATCAGCCCCGCAGCGTGCGTGATGATGTAGTTGTGCTTGCCCATGACCATGTGGGGACCGTTCTGCTCGGTCCCACCGGTCGGGATGATCACCGTGGTCTTCCCCGCCGCCATCGCGTCACGGATCTCCGTCCACGTCATCTGCTCGATGTACGGATCCCCGGGACTCTGGGCCGCGAGAGGAGTCGCAAGAGCGATCAAGAGTGGAATCGTCATCGCCAGATCGGTGCGTCTGATTCTCATTGTATGGTCTCCTATCTGGCGGCTAGGCTGGCACGAATCTGCGCCAACGCATTGTCGATCTTGAATCGCACGAAACGCTGTCCGAACTCCGGGCTCGCGAGCGTGGGGTCTCCGCTGACCCCGGACCCCTCGAAGCCTCCCTGCGGTGCGGCGAGCTCGAGACGTACGTGCGTCGGGTTCACGAAAAGGAGCTGCGAGGTGCCGACGATGCCGCCGTGGCTTCCGATCTGATCGTCCACATAACCGAGGCCGCGCAGGTACTCGCGGATATCGTCGCTGCTCTTCGAGTAGTAGTCACCGATCCAATGGGCCCGGGTGTCGGTTCCGGCCCACTCCTCGTTCAGCCGGTCGGTGACGGCGCTCATGCCGTTCTGATTCCCGCCGGAGTCGCCGACGAAAACGATGTCCGTGAAGCCTCCCGCGGCGTGACTCTTCGCCGTGTGCATGAGGAGGTCCTCGAACCACTCCTGGGGGAGCGTAATCGTGCCGGGCATGCGCATGTGGCCCCTCGGTTCGTCTCCCCACATACCTTCGGGCACGTACGTCATGATCGGAGAAACGAGCGCGTTCCCGAGCCCGCGCGCGATCTGGTCCGTCGTGTGCTCCATCACGTACTTGTGTTGGCCCATGACCATGTGTGGGCCCTTCTGCTCAGTCCCCGCGGTCGCGATGATGATCGTCGTCTTGCCGTCGGCGATCGCGTCGCGGATCTCCATCCACGTCATGGCTTCGATGAAGACCGTGCTGGGTGGCGACTGAGCGAGCGTGGGTGACGCGAGCAGGGCGAGCGCTGTTGCGGTGCAAAGGACACTTCTGATCATTCGACTCTCCGCTGGGGCCCTTCCAGACTGAGCGGACGCCCCGATTGCCGGGACCGTCCACGCACGCCGCAAAGTCGGAGCGGATTCGGAGGTGGGCAAGCGGTCCCGGATATGACGCCTAGAAGTGGCGTCACAGAAGTCAATCCGGCCGGTCGCCCGTAATGCCGAACAGAAGTTGACTGAACGGATCCGGGTTCGCCCATCGGAAATCGACCCAGGTCATCCCGCTCCAGGAAGACTGGAAGATCCGGGCGCTCCGGTGCCGTCCGAAGAATGACCGGGATCACTGGGCACGACCGGCGGACGAACTCTCGCAGGAACGCCGCCTGCTCCGATGCCTGCCAAGGGCCGATCCCCCGCCGAGCGAGTTCGGTGGATCCGGTTCTGGCGCTGTCGCACGAATAGGCGGGGATCAGGGACTGCCGGCACCCCGCGCGCCGGCAGTCCCCCGAGGCCCGCTCCCCCTACATCATGCGGCTGATCAGCTTCCCGGCCTGTTCGCTGGTGATTCCGAGCTCACGGTGGGCGAGCGGAGGCCCTTCGGCGATGACCGGTTCGAGTGAATCGAGGGAGGGCCGGTCGTTCTCGATGAACAGCCCGATGTAGATCTCGTCGCCCCACAGCATCGCCTTTTCGCACGCGGCCTTCCAATCGCTGGTGTCATGCCCTTCGTCTTCCAGCCTCTTAATGCGCGGCTTAAAGAACGCGACATTGTTGTCGTGGTTGAACGTGACACACGGGCTGAAGACGTCGATGAGGGAAAAGCCCCGGTGCAGGATGGCGTTCTTGATGATCTCCGTGAGGTGCTTTACGTCGGAGCTGTAGCCTCTGGCGACATAAGTCGCACCGTTCATGATCGCGGATGTGATCGGGTTGATCGGGTACTCGAGATTCCCGTGCGGCGTGCTCTTCGTCTTCATGTCCGGGCGGCTGGTGGGAGAGATCTGGCCCGTGGTCAGGCCGTAGATCTGGTTGTTCATCACCAGGTAGGTAAGGTCGAGGTTGCGGCGTGCGGTATGCATCAGGTGGTTGCCCCCGATGCCATAGCCGTCGCCGTCGCCGCCCGTCGCGATGACGGTGAGCTCGTGGTTCCCGAGCTTGGCTCCGGTCGCCACCGGGAGCGAGCGCCCGTGCAGAGTGTGCATCCCGTAGGAGTTGAAGTAACCCGGCAGGTTCGACGAGCAGCCGATGCCTGAGACCAACAGGATCTCGTGCGGCTTCAGACCCAGCTCGAAGACCGCACGTTGCAGCGAGTTCAGCACGCCGAAGTCTCCGCAACCGACGCACCAGTCGGGGTTGACCCTGCCCTTGAAATCCTTGGGAGAGGTCGGGGCCTGGGGAAGCTCGCGGCCGACAACGGGGAAGGCGGTTTCGGCGGTGCTCATACGATGATCTCCTGGTACGGTACGTAGAGGTCGGAGTCGGAGTCGCCCACCAACAGCTCGAGGACCCCCTCGACGACATGGTGCGGCATGAACGGCTCTCCATCGTACTTCCGGATATGGCCCTGTGCAGAGAAACCCGTTTCACTGCGCAAGTAACGCGCGAACTGACCCGAGTAGCTGTTCTCAACGATGAGGACCCGGTTGGACTCGGACAGAATCCCGGCGACGATATCGCTGTGGAACGGGACGAGCCACTTGATCGCGAGCTGATTGGCGACGACGCCTTTTTCGGCCAGCATTTCGATCGCTTCCCGGATCACGCCGTATGTGGAACCCCAGCCGAGCAGCGTCACCTGGGCGTCGCTGGGGCCTTCGAGTGCCGGCGCAGGCACATCGGCCGCGACGCCCACGAACTTCCGGGCCCGCTTCTCGACCATCCGACGCCGCTTATGCGGGTGGGTGAACTCGTCGCTGATCAACACTGAGTCCTCGTCGTGCTCGTCCGTCGCCACGACATGGACATATCCCTCGGTGCCTGGGACCGCGCGCGGCGAGATCCCGCTCTCGGTGTCCTTATAGCGCAGATAGTTTCCGTTGGGCTCCGGATCGACGAGAAGGGCTCCTCTATCGATCTCCGGCTGGAGATCGATGAGGTCCGGATCCACAGTGTACGTCCCCTCGGAGATGAGGAGATCGGAGATGATGATTCCGGGGCACTGGGCGCGGTCCACCAAGTTGAAGAGCTCGGGAACGGTGTTGTACGCGTCGAGGGTGTTCTTCGGCGCCACGATAAAGCGCTCGAAGTCGCCCTGGCTGGCCCCCAGCACCTGCCAAAGGTCGCCCTGCTCCGTCTTCGTGGGGACGCCCGTCGAGGGCCCGGCACGCATCACATTGATGTAGACCGCGGGGATCTCCATCATCGCCGCGGCTCCGATCGCTTCCGTCATCAGAGCGAAGCCACCACCGGAGGTGGCGCACATCGCGCGGCAGCCTGCATGCCCCGCGCCGATGACCATGTTCGCCACACCGATCTCGTCCTCGACCTGACGCACCATGATGCCCAACTCGCGCGCGTTCTGCGCCATCCAGTGAAGGACTCCCGTCGCGGGGCTCATCGGATACGCAGCGTAAAAGTTGACCCCGGCCGCTGCGCCGCCCATGGCCAAGGCCTGGTTGCCGGTCCATATCGCGAGCGGCTTGTCCCCTGTGGGTAACGGCGTGGGGAACGGCTCGAAGTTGGACGCCCCGTACTCGTAGCCGCCCCCTGCCATCTCGACGTTCTCCTCCACCACGGCAGATCCCTTCCGCTCGAACAGGAGCTCGAGGGCCTCTTGCAGCACTGAGAAATCGACACCCATCAAGGACATCATGACGCCGAGAGAGACGGTGTTTTGGATGAGCTTGTTCTTACTACCCTCCGTCAGCTCCTTAACTGGCATCGGGCAAAGGACGACGCCGTCAGGCGCCTCGCCCGGCTGGATCTTGTCGCCGTTGAAGAGCACGCGGGCTCCCGGCCCGAGGATGCCCAGGTGGCGATCCATCGTGTCCTGGTTGAGGCACAGCAGCAGGTCGATGCCATCGCCGTGGGTCTCTAGCTCCTTTTCGCGCACACGCACCGTCAGGAAGATGTGCCCTCCCCGGATGATCGACTGATAGGCGTTGTACGCGTACAGATGCAGACCGCGCCGCGCGAATATGCGAGCGAGGATGTTGCCCGGCGTGGCGATCCCCTGGCCGGCGGCTCCCCCGATGGCGAGCGTGAAGTCGAGACCACTTTCGCTCATGGATTTCTCCCTGAAAGGTTCGCGCACGGCCGGGCTCGACGACCCCGCCAGGATATGAGTCCGAAGGCGAAGGAGACGAGGGCGAACCAGGGTGATACGCCACCGCCGCGTACCTCGTCAAGCGCGAGGGGTGACCCCCGCTAGTCCACTTCCTCCAGGTCGGCCTCCGTGATCAGGAAGCTGAGATCCGCGTTGGAGGGGTGCCGAAGCCGAATCCATAGGTCTGGGCTATGCTGGCTCGAGGGGTCGATGTCTCCCGCGTAAGCCCCACCATCCTTCAACCAATCAGGCCAAGTGACGAAGTCGTCTCGACTCACGCCGTTGCGCAAACGGTAGCGCTGCCGATGGAGCGGGTTGTCGTACCGGTTCCCTGGCATGGGCACGTACTCCTTCCTTCGGGGGAGCCGCGCAGTTTGTCGGACCGCGCGGACCGGGGCGCCCCCGTCCACGAAGTTGCTGGAGCAGGAATCGGCCCACCCGCTCTGCTGTCGGATCGTCTCCAGCCATCCATTCACTCACCAGATGGACCCGTGCAGCTGACCTTCGGACAGGCGTCCGGAGGCCCCCACAAGGTAGGCAGCGGGATTCTCGGGGAAAGGGGGCGCGGCGGGGTGTCCCCAGAGGAGAGACGATGCTGGAAGACGCGGTCAACGACCGGCGACAGTCGGGGAGGGAGGCGAGGTCGCACGGACGCCCCTTCTTGACAGCGTCTCAGGCCCCCGACAAGATCCGCATATGACCTACATCATCGCCGAGCCCTGCATCGGAGAGAAGGACCGTAGCTGCGTGGACGTGTGTCCGGTGGACTGCATTTACGAGGGGGATGACATGCTGTACATCCACCCGGACGAGTGCATCGACTGCGGCGCCTGCGAGCCCGAGTGTCCCGTTACCGCGATCTTTACGGAAGAGGACACCCCTGACGAGTGGCACAACTACATCGAGAAGAACAAGGCCTACTTCGAGGGTGGCGATGAGCGGACCGTCGCAACGGGAGCGGGCTGACCCAGGAGCGAATGGGAACGGCGGCTACCGGTCGTGCTCTTCGGAACTCAGCGCGGCCATGATCTCATCCTTTGAGGTGAACTTCACTCGCGGCCGCCCCTCGGCCTCTCCTCGCGTTGTTTCCATCTCATCGATCCGCTGCCAGTCGGCATAGGTCAGCGCGTCGGGCTGCCGTTGCCTGACGAACGCCTCTACGGCCGCGGGCTCCGGATCGGTGGGCGACGGTAGCGCTCCGGCCGCGAGGTCTTCCAGCATCGCCTCTACCGTCTCCGCCGCGTCCTTCTTGTTGGTGCCGATCACGCCGGTCGGGCCGCGCTTGATCCACCCGCTGACGTAGACGCCCGGCATCGGCGCGTCAGGGGAAGCGAGCACCCGCCCGCGATCGTTCGGTACCACGCCATGCCAGTCGTCGAAGGGCAGTCCTGGCAGCGGGACTCCATGGTATCCGACCGAGCGGAAGACCAGGCCCACGGGGAGGATCTCCGTGTGATCCGTGGCTTCAGGTCTGAGCCGCCCGCTTTCGTCCGCGATGAGGCGATTGCGGACTATCCGCAGACCCTCGACCTGTCCGGCCTCGTTTCCAACCAGCTCGACGGGAGATACCAGAAAACGAATCGCTAGCGTGCGTGGCTTCCCTGCCGGCTGTTGAGCCGCGAGGTCCCGCAAGATCTCCAGCTTCTTGTTCAGCTTGCGGTCATCGGCCTGCTCCACGTCGGCCCTGCTCAGTGGATCAAGCTCAAGTTCATCCTCCAGCACCTGTATGTCGGCACCGGCGAGCTCTCCGAGTTCCTTGACTTCGGGGTTCGTGAAGGCGGCCTGTGCGGGACCTCGACGGCCCAGCATGTACACTTCCTTGACCCGGCTCTGCCGGAGCGCCTCCAGGGCATGGTCGGCGATGTCGGTGGTGGACAGCTCCTCCACCGTGCGGCTGAGGATGCGGGCTACATCCACCGCCACATTGCCCACACCCACGACGGCTACGCGTTCGACCGAAAGATCGAACTGGCGATCCCGGTATTCCGGATGACCGTTGAACCACGCGACGAACTCGGTCGCAGCGTGACTGCGGGCCAGGTCTTCACCGGGGATGCCCATCCGTCGATCGGTTTCCGCACCGGTAGTGAAGCAGATGATGTGATAGTGCCGCGCGAGCTCGTCCAGGGTCACATCCGAGCCCACATCTACGTTGCCGAAGAAGCGGAACCCCGGCTTCGCGGCCACCTTATCGAACTGGCGCGTCACCCGTTTGATTTCCTCGTGGTCCGGCGCCACCCCGAAGCGGACCAGACCAAAGGGCGTCGGCAGGCGCTCGTAAAGGTCCACGGTCACCACGAGGTCCGGCTTGGCCAGCAGATGCTGCGCCGTGAAGAACCCCGCGGGTCCGGAGCCCACAACAGCGACGCGTAGCGGCTGATCCGCGGTACCTGGATTTGACATAGGTGTCGCTTGGGTTCGGGCGGCACTCGACCGGGACGAGGCTAGGCAGGTCCCGACGTCTGGTCAAACCGCACGGTGCGACGGACGGCACGTGGTAGATCCCGTCCTTCGTCGGCTCGATCCGTTGCGTTCGATTCGCTTCGAGTGACCCACAGGAATGCATACGACCAGTAGCGCTACGACGGTCGCTCCAAACACGAAGCGGTGGACTTGTTTCCTGACCGGGGCTCGCTCACTCGAATGCGATGACCACTTTGCCCACTGCGCCCTGTTCGACTGCCTCGTGGGCGTCCACGATCTGGTCCAGCGGGAAGGCTGTCACCTCCGGGTGCACCAGACGACCCTCGCTCATCCACCGGTCGAGGTCGGCGATCGCAGCGGCCTTCGCCTCGTCCGTCATCAGGAAGACCAGCTCGTGGCGCACGGTGATGTTGCGATAGAGCAGCAGGTAGAACGGAACGGTCGGCTCCGGATCCACTGCCGACGCATATGTGGAGATCACGGCGTGCCGCTTCAGGATTTCCACGCATTCGGTCACGTTGCCGCCGAAGTCGACCTCGACGATCCGGTCGACCCCTTCCCCGTCGGTAAGCTCGAGCACTCGCTCGCGCACAGACTCGGTTCGGTAATTCACCACCGCGTCAGCCCCGGATGCGGTCGCGATCGCCGCCTTTTCGGGACCGCTGACCGTCGCGATGACACGAGCACCTTCCAACGCAGCGAACTGCACCGCGTAGCTGCCCACCGCACCGGCGCCTCCGGTCACGAGGACGGTCTGGCCGTCGACGGATCCGTCACCGAACACACACTGGTGTGCTGTCAGCGCGGGAATGCCGAGGCTCGCGCCATCGGTGAAGGACGCACCGCCCGGGAGCGGGATAGCGAGGTCCTGCGGTAGCGACACGAACTCGGCGGCCGTGCCGGCGTTGCGCTGCCACTGCGCCTCGTAGATCCAAACCCGCTGGCCCACCCGTTTCGGCGATACGCCATCCCCGACGGCATCGATGGTCCCCGCGCCATCGAAATGGGGCACAATCCGCGCGTCTCCCTGCGCCCCGCGACCACCCGCGCGACGCTTCACATCTACCGGATTGACGCCCGAGACCGTGACTCGCACGCGGACCTCGCCAAGGCCGGGCGTAGGCGTCTCCACATCGCCGACTTCGAGGACTTCCGCGGCCTTACCCAGGCGGTCGTACCACGCGCTTCTCATAATCGATTCTCCGAACAGGAATGGGGGGTTACGACCCGGGAGGCTCCGGCATGCTCAGCCCTTCCGTGTGACCGTCGACGGCGAGCGCCTGACCCGAGATCCTGGCTCCAGCCTCAGAACAAAGGAAGAGCGCGAGCTCAGCGACGTCCTCCGCGCTGACGAAGGTCCGCATCGAGACCTGTCTCAGGTAACCTTGGCGAACCGTTTCGGCGCCCACGCCGCGGGCCTCCGCAGCCGCCTCGATCACGCGGTCGATCCGATCGCCGGCCACGCTCCCGGGACAGATCGCGTTGACGCGAATGCCCTCGGGTCCAAGCTCCATCGCCAGCGTCTTGGTCAGGCCGATAACACCCCACTTGGCCGCCGCGTACGGAGTGCGCATGGGGTAACCGCGGAGCCCGGCGCTGGACGAGATATTCACGATCGAGCCTCCGCCTGCCTCGCGGAGCATCGGGACCGCTTGTTTCGTGCACAGGAACTGGCTGTCGAGATTCACCTCGATCGTGCGCCGCCAATCGGCGTAGTCGAGGGATTCGACCGGGCCCGTCGGTCCGGACGAACCCGCGTTGTTGACCAGCACGTCGAGACCCCCCAGGTGAGCCGACGCCTCGTCGAAAAGGCGCACCACGTCCGCGGGGTCGGCGACGTCCGCGACGGTGGTGCCGAAGGCATCGGACACGCCCGAATCGGCCATGCGTGCCGGATCGATGTCGCATATGTGAACCCGGGCCCCGGACTCGGCGAAGGCACGTGCGATCGCGAGGCCGATCCCTGCCCCGGCTCCGGTGACGAGCACGCGCTGGGTCATACGGCCCGGGTCACCAAGTGGATCATCTGACTCAATGGATGGGACATCGACGTCCGAGGTTACGAGTGGCAACATGATACGTCAGTCAGTCGGCCTTCGCCGCCCAGGCATTGCCGCGTGGCGCCGCCGCCACGCGATGGGCGCTGCGTCTGGCGTCCCCAACGTGTCCTTTGTTTCTTCTGCGTCTCCAGCACCCGCCGATCATCCAGAGAAGGAAGTCATGAGGACTCGCACATTGGCCATGATGGCCCCGCTTTTCCTAATCCTGCCGGCCTTGGGCGCCTCGCCCGCAGAGGCTCAGGAGGCGCTGACGTTCGAGCAGGCCGAGACCGCCATGGCAGCCGCAGAGGCAGAGGCGGCTCGTAACGGGTGGAACCTCACGATTGTCATCACCGATGCCGACGGCGTGCCGCTCAACGTCCGGCGACGTGGGGGCGCGTCCCCTCGCACCTACACGATAGCGATGGGCAAGACCCGGACTGCCCTCGCGGCAGGCATGCCGACCGGGGACTACGGTCGGGGGCTCGCCGCCGGCACGATCACGGACACGATTCCGAACGGAATCACGTTCGACGGTGGGTATGTGATCCGCATCGGCGGTCAGATCGTCGGTGCGATGAGCGCGAGTGGAGCGAGAGGAACTGAGGACGCCCAAGTGGTGCGGGCGGGCCTGACCGCGATCGGGGCGGAGTTCTAGCGACCGCTGCAACGCCGCGTGTAGGCCCGCGCATCACGCCCTCCTGACATTTCGCGCACCCCAGCTTGCGCCCCTGAAGTCTGTCTGTATCTTGGACTAAGTCTGAGATGTAGACTCATTTGAGGTGCGCCCATGGGAAGCCGAAGCGGTCTCGGAGAGCTGGAGCAGTTGATCCTCCTGTCGATCTTGCGGCTTGACGACTCCGCGTTCGGTCCGGACATCGCTCGTGACCTGGAGGACTCGGTGGGGCGGCGCGTCACACGCGGAGCGCTCTACTCCACGCTCAACCGCCTGGCCGAGAAGCAGCTTCTCGACTGGACCCCCGAGGAGCCGGGGACGGACCGGAAGGGCCACATCCGGAGACGCTTCACGCTCACCCCCGATGGCCTGACTGCTCTGCGTTCGCAGCGCGAGACACTGCTCACGCTCTGGGACGGCGTCGGAGCCGTGCTGGACGCAGGCGGCCGAATGCGTTGACGAGGAGGCTCGTGCGAGGGTTCACCCCGCGAGCCTCGTCCTGAATACGAGCTGCATCTCCAAAGCGACGTGCAGCTTCGGCGCGCGCCTCGTCCTCTGAAAGCCCCTGGTCCGTCAGGTGCTCTTCGAGCTCTTCGAGGTGATGATCGATCTCGTCGCGTATGCGTCGATCGCTCGGGTCGAGGGTCATTCTCCTTCCCCTCCCGCTTCCAACACCTGCTGCACCGCCCACGTCGAGTCTTGCCAGCGCTGGCGCAGTCCGTCCAACTGGGCCTGCCCCTCAGCCGTGATGTGATAGAACCGAGCCCGCCGTCCGTTCGGCGTGCGGCTCCACTCCGACGACAGCCACCCGCGTTTCTCCATCCGGTGGAGCGCGGGGTACAACGCCCCTTCCTCGACGGTCAGGCGGTCACCCGTGACAGATTCGATCCAGCGCGCGATCCCGAAGCCATGCAGCCCCTCAGCTGCCACGGCCTTCATGGCCATCATGTCCAATGTGCCCGGCACCAGGTCGACGCGTTCTGCCATTGTCCCTCCCGTCAGGAATTCCCTACCCTAATCAACTGAGGGTATAGCCTAAATCACTTACCCTAAGCAATCAAGGGTAGAGAGAGCCGGCTGAGGCCGGTAACGTGCCCACCTACCATCTGTTCCATTCTGTGCCGGATAACCCATGACCGACCGTCGCTCATTCCTCAAGGCCTCCGCGTTAGGGGCCGCTGCCGCCCCGCTCGTTCTGGAGGGCTGCGCCTCCGGCTCCGACTCTGACGCCCGGCCCGTCGACGCCGTTCGGCCAGTCGCCCTATCGACCTGGGAGCATGGCCTCGCGGCTAATGCGGAGGCGTGGCCGATTCTCACGAACGGCGGGAGCGCGCTCGACGCCGTGGAGGCGGGAGTCCGGATTCCCGAGGCCGACCCCGACGTGACCACGGTCGGCTACGGGGGCGCTCCCGATCGTTTCGGTCGGGTCACGCTGGACGCCTGCATCATGGATGAGAGCGGGCGCTGTGGGTCGGTGGCGTTTCTCCAGGACATCGTGCACCCGATTTCGGTGGCGCGTCAGGTCATGGAGAAGACGCCGCACGTCATGCTCGTCGGAGCTGGGGCGCTCGATTTCGCGCTGGCAAACGGCTTCGAGCGTGAAGACCTGCTTACCGAGCGGTCGCGTGCCGCGTGGGAGCAGTGGAAGTCGGAAAATGGCGAAACCCAACCCATGATCGACATCGAAAACCACGACACCATCGGGATGCTCACGCTCGATCAGGCCGGCAACCTGTCGGGAGCGTGCACGACGAGCGGGGCGGCCTACAAGTACCACGGTCGCGTTGGTGACTCGCCCATCATCGGTGCCGGTCTGTACGTGGATGGTGCGGTCGGAGGCGCGACTGCCACTGGCTGGGGCGAAGCAGTGATTCGTGCCGTCGGCTGCTTCCTGGTCGTAGAGCTGATGCGCCAGGGCCATGGCCCGGAAGAGGCATGCCGCCTCGCCGTCGAGCGGGTCATCGAGAAGAACCCGGACTGGAGAGACATCCAGGTCGGCTTCCTCGCCCTGAACAGGAACGGCGAGTATGGCAGCTTCTGCATCGCCCCGGGATTCAACTTTGCAGTCCATACTCCGGAGTCCGGGAACCAACTCCTCGACGCTGAGAGCCGACTGCCGTGACGATCTCCCGCCGCCACTTCCTCGGTTCCGCCGCAGCCATCTCGGCGGGCTTCTACGGACTGGCATGCGCTCAACGCGCGAACTTCGTGCGCCCTACCTCTCCCCACGCCCGCTTCGGTCCGCTTCGGGACGACCCCAATGGGATCATCGCGCTACCGGACGGCTTCACGTACCGGATCATCTCCAAGAGTGGAGATATGATGTCGGACGGCTTCTTCGTCCCTGCGCGCCACGATGGCATGGCCACGTTCGCCGCACCGGACGGGATGACGCTGCTGGTGCGAAACCACGAAAACAGTGAGGGTTCCCCTGGGCAGACCAGCGCGTTCGGAGATGACCTCTCGCTCCTCAGTCTCCTCGACCGCTCGCTCCTGTACGATCCAGGTGCGGCTGGGATCCCACCCTTCGGTGGGACCACGACGCTCCTCTTCGACACCGTGAACCAACGGCTCGTCTCGCATCACCTGAGCCTGGCCGGCACGCTGTGGAATTGTGCCGGCGGCGCGACGCCCTGGGGCACCTGGATCAGTTGCGAAGAGACCACTCAGCGGGCGGGCGCCGTGTACGCTCGCGATCACGGCTATGCGTTCGAGGTGCCAGCCAGCCTCGAAGGTCTCCCGGTACGACCCGTCCCGCTGAGGGCAATGGGGCGATTCTCACGGGAGGCGATCGCAGTCCACCCGGCGAGTGGCGTCATATACCAGACTGAAGACGCGAACGACGGACTCCTGTACCGGTTCATCCCCAACGTACCGGGCGAGCTCGTGCGCGGAGGACGACTTCAGGCGCTGGCCGTCCGTGACCGGCCCAGCCTCGACACCCGGAACCTCAGCGGCCGAGGAATCGAACCCGGTGTACCGATGGAGATCGAGTGGATCGATATGGACGACGTCGAGTCGCCGGAGAACGATCTTCGGCACCGTGGCTTCGACGCCGGCGCCGCCCGCTTCGCGCGAGGCGAGGGGATCCACTATGGAGACGGCGAGGTCTTCATGGCCTGCACCAACGGCGGCGAGGCCGGCAAGGGCCAGATCTGGCGATACCGCCCGAGTTCGGCCGAGGGCACATCGGGCGAGCGCGACCAACCCGGGACGCTCGACCTCTTCATCGAACCCAACGACGGGACGTTGATCGAAAATGCGGACAACGTGACCGTGGCGCCTTGGGGTGACCTCATCGTGTGCGAAGACGGCACGGGGGACGACTATCTCGTCGCGGTCACTCCAGCCGGCGAGATCTACCAGTTCGCACGGAATCTGAACGGTTCTGGGGAGTTCGCGGGTGCCTGCTTCTCACCCGACGGCTCCACCTTTTTCGTCAATTTGCAGGTCGACGGGTGGACGCTGGCCATCACGGGACCCTGGCTGAGCTGAGGCTGATAGGCCCCCACGGCACGATGAATCCCCGTGTTCGGAGAGACCGTAACTGATAGTGAGTCCGAAACCTGCACGTGGTCCCAGAACGGCTCCACCGTCGTCTTCACCTGGGAGGAAGGAGACACCGACACCGGGTCGATCGAAGGCGACGTTCTGACGATCCCAACCGAGATCGGGGTTTTCGTCTTCGAGCGGTAGGCGCTGGAGGCACATCGACCGAACTCGGAAGCCCGGGTCCCTAGAGCACCTGATAGACCCGGCCGGTCTGCGCCCCCTCGACGCTCTTCGCGTACGCGAGCGCGGCACGCGCCGCCGGGACAGGCTCGAAGCCCCGGAAATATGGGGCGTAGACGTCCATCGCTTCCTCGATGACTCCAGGACTCACGACGTTGATGCGTTGCCCTCGCGGCATCTCGATCGCCGCCGCGGCGACGAATGTGTTGATCGCGCCGTTCACCATCGACGCCGACGTGCCCTGAACGATGGGCTCGCTGTCGAGAACGCCGGTTGTGAGCGTGAATGACCCCCGGTCCGACAGATAGTCCCGACCGATCAGAACGAGATTGACCTGCCCCATGAGCTTGTCCTTCAAACCGACCTCGTAGTCCTCTGCTCCCATGTCTTCGAACGGAGCGAACGTGACCTTCCCGGCCGCGCATACCACGGCATCGACCGAGCCAACCGTCTCGAACATCGTCCGAATCGCCTCGGCGTCGGTGATGTCCGTGCGAACGTCGCCGGACGAGCGTCCAGCCGCGATGACCTCGTGACGTTGTCCAAGCTCCGCGACGATCGCGCGGCCGATCGTCCCCGACGCACCCACAACCAAGACCCTCATCACTCCTCCAACCGACCGTTCGGTGACCTACCTCCGGCCATCCGTTTGATGTTGCTTCCACGAGGTCACATCCTAGCTATCACCCGAGCAACCACAAGCGACGAAGGGCCGCGATGAACTCTAAGGACAACCATGGCTGAGGCGGGCCCGGGAGACGCAAGGGACGAGGGACTGGTACGCGTCATCGGAGTGGGCGCCCTCAGCCTCGGCGTCGTGAACATGGTGGTCGGTGCAGGTATTTTCGTCTTGCCGGGCCGCATCGCTGCGCAGCTCGGGTCCGCCGCCATTCTCGCTTACCTCGTCTGCTCCATCGCCGTGGCACTGGTCTTCCTGTGTTTCGCGGAAGTCGGTAGCCGTGTAACCCGCAGTGGCGGCGGTTACGCATACATCGAAGAGGCGTTTGGCCCGATGGCCGGATTCGTCGCGTCGATTCTGTTGTGGTTCGGCTATCTGGCTCTAGCTGATGCCGCCATCACCGTCGCCATGGTCGAAACAATGGCCATCGCGTTTCCGGTCCTCGGCCAGAGCATTCCACGGGCTCTGTTCATCCTCGCCCTCTTCACATTTCTAAGCGTCGTAAACATCCGAGGCGCGAAGGCCGGCGTCCGCCTCTACATGTTCAACACGCTGGCAAAGCTGATCCCGCTGCTGCTGCTACTTGCCGTTGGAATGTTCGCCATCAACGTGGAGAATCTGGCGATTCGCGAATGGCCTTCAGCCGGCGAATTCGGAGCGGGTGCAATCGTGCTCTTTTTTGCCTTCACCGGGGCAGATGCTGCGCTGAACACCAGCGGGGAAATCAAAAACCCGTCGAAGACCGTGCCGTTGGGATTACTGATCGGGCTGGTGAGTCTTCTTGTTCTCTACCTCGGGCTACAAACGGTCGCGCAGGGCGTACTCGGCCCGGAGCTCGCGAACAACACCGAAGCTCCGCTAGCGGCGGTTGCGGTGGAGGTGTTCGGCGGCTGGGGCGGGAATATGCTGCTCGTTGGCGTCGTGATTTCGATCTATGGCGCGATCAGTGGAGACATGCTGGGCGCTCCGCGGGTCCTATTCGCATCATCGCTGGACGGCATGCTCCCGAAGGTTCTGTCGAACGTGCATCCGGAGTACAAGACGCCCCATGTGGCGATCATCTTCTTCGCAATCGTAGTATGCGCGTTCGCGTTGAGTGGCACCTTCAGGTATCTGGCCGTGTTCGCGACCGGCGCGCTGCTGCTCATCTACCTCGGTGTGAGCCTCGCGGTGCTGCGTTTGCGGCAGCGCGACGGGCTACCCGACATAGGAGCGTTCCGATTGCCGTTCGGACCGCTCATTCCGCTCCTGAGCTGTCTAGTCGTTGGCTGGCTGCTCCTGCAGGTGCCGATTCAAGAGGCGTTCAGCATCGCCGGGCTTATCAGCGCCTCTCTTATTGTTTACGGCGTGCGAAAGAGGGTCCGTAGTCGGGTCGGAGGCTAGCGAGCCTCCCTAGAGCGCGGCCTGGCGCCCCATCGTGGCCAAGTGCACCGCGTCTCTGACCATCGACGCCGCCGTCGGCACCGGTTCACGCTCCCACAATTTGTGGAAGGTCTTTCCGAACGTATCGTGGTCGATCTCGACTGCCATCTCCCAGGCACCGCAAAGGCCCAGAAAGCTCGAGATCGGTACGGCTGTAGGCTCGACGCGGAAACGCCACTGGGCTTCGATACGCTCAGCAGTGGCCAGCAGCTTGAGCGCTTGTCCGTCCCGCCGACATTGCTGTAACTGCTCGGCCCCCACGTCCTCGATACCGGTCACGTCCACGTCGGAGATCGTGATCATCTCGGCCCTCATGGTGTTCGCGGCGATGACCAGCTTCGCCGCCGTGTCCCAGCCGCCGACATCAATGCTCGGATCGGCTTCCGCGATCCCTCTCTCTTGTGTCTCACGGAGCGCGTCGCCGTAGTCGCGTCCATAGAGCATCTCGGTAAGAATGAAGTTCGTCGTTCCGTTGAAGATGCCTCGGAAGGCCGACACCTCGCCGCACACCATGTCACGCCTGATGATGTTGAGGACCGGGAGCCCGCCGCAAAACGTGGCGCTGTACAACATCCCCACGTCAGCGTCCGCAGCGAGGCGATCGAGCTCTTCGTGGGCCAGCGCCAAGGGGCCCTTGTTGGCCAACACCAGATGCATCCCGCGCCCGAGCGCCGTCCTGCAATTCGCAATGCCCGGCTCCCCCGTATCGAGGTCGACTGGTGATGCTTCGAGGAGGACGTCGCACGGGACGCTGTCGAGCGCCCCTTCCAAAGTCAGACCCGGGCGGAACTCGGGGAGCTCTCGGAGCTTGGATCCGCCCTGCTTGTGCTCTACCAGCTGATCGAGGTCAAATCCTTCGTCGCTTACGGCCACGCCGCTGCTGTCCACCACGCAGTGCAGGCTGAACGCGACGTCGTACTTCTGTCTGAACGTGTCGTCATGCTCGGCGAGGAGCCGAAGGACCCGGCTTCCAACGCTGCCTACTCCGACCAGAGCCAACCTGAATTGCTTCAACTGGGAACTCACCTTTAGTGGTGGATTCATCGCCGGCCGACACCGCATCTGCCAACCCTACGCGATGATCTGCTTGAACACTTCCAGGTCGATGTTCCGCCCACACACGACAGCCACGACCTTCTTGCCCCGGAACAGCTCTTTTCGCTTGAGGAGACCCCCAACGGCCAGAGCCCCTGAGCCTTCCACTACCAGACGATGCTGCTCGAACAGCAGTCGCACGGAAGCTCTGATCTCGGCCTCGGTGAGCAGCACGATCTCGTCCACATAACGTCGGCACAGATCCAACGTGATGCTGTCGAGATCCACGCCGCCGGCGCAGGTGTCTGCCAGGGTCGGGTACGTCTCCATCTCGACCATCTCGTCGGTTCGCATGGACTCGTACATCACGGGCGAGTTCTCGGGCGAGACGCCGAATGCTCGTACCTCGGGGTTGTGGGATTTCAGCCAACCCGCCGACCCGGTGAGCAGTCCCCCCGCCCCGCACGCGAAGAAGCCCGCGTCCACATCGGGCAGTTGCCTGGAGATCTCGTACCCGCACGTGCCCTGTCCACCGACCACGAGCGGATCGTTGTACGGCGACACGTAGACCTTGCCGTCTTCCTCACCTACGCGCCGGGCCTCCTTCTCCGCATCCCACGCGAGGGCGCCATGGATGACCAGGTCCAAGCCGTGGGACCTGAGCAAGTCGAGGCGTGACCCATCCATGTCTTCGGCTACATAGATCGTGGCGCGGTGTCCTCTGACCCTCACCGCCTCGGCTACCGCAAGAGCGAAGTTCCCGGTCGACGCTGAGACCACGCCCCGGTCGAGTTCTTCTTCCGTGAGTGAGAGGATTTTGTTGATCGCACCACGAAATTTGAACGATGAGGTTCGCTGCATCGAGTCGAGCTTCAGCCAGACCTCACCATCGATCTGCACGCTGAGATACATCGAGTACTCGAGAGGCGTGGGTGAAAGGTGCTCCTTGCACCTCTCGCTGGCCTCCAGCACCAATCGGGGCACATCGAGCTGCTGCTGAACTTCGGTAGTCATGCGTGCCTTGGTTGTGGGATCCTACCGACGCGCTCGGTCGACCATCTTGGCGATCTGAATGTCCTGGATCGCCACCCCAGTCAGGTCCGCGATCGTGATCTGATCCTCACTGGTTCGCCCCATCTCGGGGTTCTTGATCACCTGCCCCAGCTCGAGAATGGAGCTCGCATCGATGAGTCCTCCTTGGATCGCATGAACGCATTCGCCGTATTCACTGCACTGCGAAACGCTGTCCGCGACCACGCGATCGGCCTTCGCCAAGAGCTCGGCTTCGAGCTCCTGCTTGCCATCGTCGTCTGACCCCATCGCGGTGATGTGCGTGCCGCTTCTCACCTGATCGGCGCGGATCAGGGGATCCTTCGCAGAGGTCGTGGTGACGATGAGATTGCAACGTGCAGCGAGATCGTCCACGGTCTCTGCCACCTGGATGTCCAAGCCCCAGGCCTGAATGCTCTCACTCGCCCGCAGATCATCGATCATGGATCGCACCTTGGCCGAATCCCGGCCCCAGACGAGGCAACTCTTGCAGTCGACGACGGTGCGAAGCATTTCGAGCTGCATCCTCGCCTGCACTCCGGTTCCGACGATACCGATGCGGTGGACCGCGTCGGGCGCCAAGTGCTTCGCTGCAACCGCTCCAGCGGCGGCCGTGCGCATATCGGTGAGCCAGCACTCGTCCAACAGAATCAACTCGAGTGCTCCGCTCTTCTGACTGAAGACCAGAATCACACCATCTGCGACCGGAAGGCCCAACTCGGCGTTGTTGTAGAACCCGGACGCCATCTTCAGGACATAGTAGTCGCCACCGGATATGAAGCCGTACTTGATGTGAACGTCACCGGGGGGGTCGTCGAAGTGCAGGAATCCTACCGGCGGGACGTTCACCAGGCCCTCGGAATACAGAACGAACCCCGTCTCGATTTCCTGAATCAGCTCAGGGGTGTCTACGAGGGACTTGATCTCGCCAAGGTCGAGTACGGTCGGCACAGGCTTGCCTCACTGCGGTCGGGATCGTGGTGCGAATGACCGCACGAACAATCCGCTACCCGCGACGGGCACACAAGCGCGCGCTACCTCGTTATTCGACCCTGGTGAAACACCTACCCCTCGGCCCTGAGCGCTGTGGTGGCCCCGATACTGAGCAGGCGTCGTGTCGGAGCCCCGCAGGAGAACAGGGCGACCACCGTTACGACGGTGACTCCAAGCGCCAACGTGATACCGAGAGCCATTCCGGCTGAGCCCGTCTCCGATTGCTGCTGGAACTTGATCAGTATCCAGGCCGCCATTGGCATGCCCACGAGGGCGCCCACCGCGATCTGCGTGAGTGAGCGTCGCAGAACGGTGATTACAAGGCTGCGGCGTTGAGCTCCAAGCGCGGTCCGAATCCCGATCTCCCGCGTCCGCTCCGAGACGGAGAACGACATGATGGCGTAGATACCCGAGGCAGCGAGCACGATCAGGATCACGACCAGCAAGCCGAGTCCGCCGGTTACCGCGAGCATGATGTACCAGTCGCCCTGATAGATGCTGCTGAGCCTCTTCGGGGTTCCTAGAATCGCGTCCGGATTCACCTCGGCCACGATCTCTCGCAGGCGCGGGGTGAAGGACTCCGGTGAAGCGCCGACATGGAGACCGAGTTGCAAGGGATAGATCCCTCCGGGCGACACAGGGAGGTAGACGCCGTCATCGCCCTCAGGACTCACGATGTACATCCCCAGGTGCCCTACCACGCCGATGATCTCGTGCCACGGGGAGTCGAGATCGGTGCCCGAGGTCACGAAGCGCAGGCGACGCCCGATGGGGTTGAGGCCGCCGAGGACGCCGTCCACGAACACCGTGTTGACGATCACCGGCTGGACGTCTCCCGCCAGATCTCCAGGTTCGAAGCCGCGACCCGTGAGGATTGGCTGATTCAATGCCTCGAAGAAGTCGACATCGACCCGCGCCGTACGCGTGTACTGCCCGCGCCGGCCTCCCGGCGTTTCGACGCCCTCCACCTCGACCAACCGAGAACGATGGTCCATCCGGGGCAGCGCGTCTGCGACGGCGACGCTCCGGACGCCGGGGTCTGCCTCAAGCCGGTCTACCAATGCCCGCTGTGTAGATGCGAGGCGCTCCCTGAACAGGTCGATGTCCGCCCCTCCATCGCCCACCGTCAGGTTGCTCGGCAGACGCAGCTCTACCGCGAGGTACTCGTGAGCTGGAATGCCCGTCAGCTCGTCCGCATGGGTCGTGTCCATGAGTTGGTCCGAGAGCCCAACCGCGACGCCCACCACCACGACTGAGATCGCGACATCGGCCATGATGAGCGCGCTCGTGACCCCGCCGAACCTGATGCCCGACCGCCCGGCCTCCGCGCGCTGAATGTTCCGCTGAACCTTCTTCCCTGTGATGCGGAGGGCCGGCACCACACCGGCGACTGTGGCGCTCAGGACTGCCCAGACGAGCGCCCACAGGACCGCCTCGCGGGTGACCTGGAGCGACAGCCAGTACGGCATCATCGTGGTCCCCGCCAGCGCTTCGAAGGGGATGCGGCCGATGATCCAGTTGATCGAGACCAGGCCTACGCCAGCGGCTACAACCGCCAGGACCAGCGTCTCCACGAAGATCTGGGAGACGATGCGCGTGCGACTCGCCCCCAGAGCGGTTCGCACGGCCATCTCGCGAAACCGTGTAGCTGTGCGGGCGAAAACCAACATCGCGACGTTTCCACACGCGACCAGCAGGATCAGCAATGCCATGATCTGGAACAGGTAGAACTCGGGCATCGCCTTCAGTCCGCCCGCGGGAATGCCCATGAAGAGGAGCGCAAAAGGAACGACTTGGTACTGGAGTCGGATACGGGCTTCGGTCAGCTCCGCTGAGGCGGTCAGACGCAACGTTGTAGGACGCGTTCCGGAACGCACCCAGCGCCTGAAAGGTCGTAACCTGCGAGCGCAATGCGTCCAGCTCGAAGTACGTCGGCAAGGCTACACTCGTGGTCGCTGGATCCCAGAGCCGGATCGCTCGAACTCGATTCTGTGGATCCTCGGGAAGCGGTGCTTCGATGGCATTCGCCAAGTGCATCGGCGCCATGCCGACCGGGATGCCTACGGCGAGCGCGAAGCCCGTCACCAGAGTCAGACCAGGGTGGGCGACCAACATCCTGAGCCCCAGCTTCACGTCCAGCCAGGAGAACCCGATCTGATCGAATATGCGCAGGCCCCGTGATGCCCGCGCCGCGTCCTTGTGCTTCTCCACGTGGCCGAACTCGAGGTGAGCCTGACGTGTCGCCTCTCTTCGCGAGAGGCCGTCACGCATCAGGTCCTCGGCCCTCATCGCGATATGGACGCGGAACTCCTCAGTCATATCGGCTTCAACGGCGGATCGACTACGCAGGCCACGGAACAGGGAGCGGGCTCTCGACACAACACCCGCCAGGAACCCAAATCCGGGAATTCGAGGCATGCCTAGACCTCCTGGGGGGTGGCCGTGAGGACGGTGGCAATCGCTTTGACCAGCCGGTTCCAGCTCGCCTCTTCCTCACCGAGGCGACGCGTGCCGACTGTTGTCAGCCGGTAGAACTTGGCCCGCCGATTGTTCGCGGACCTGCCCCACTCACTTGCGATCATTCCCCGATGCTCCAAGCGATACAGGGCGGGGTAGAGCGCTCCTTGCTGGATCTCCAAGGCGCCGCCCGAGATCTGCTCGATTCTCAGCAGGACGCCGTACCCATGCACGTGTCCGAGCGATACCGCCTTGAGGATGAGGAGGTCGAGGGTCCCTGGCAGAAAGTCGGCTTGGTCGGTCACGGTCTCTCCTATGTAGGTTAGGAGACGATACCGGACGCTCTCCTAAGTTGTCACGGAGAAGGCGTTCCCGAGCCTGCGGGTGACCGCCAGTTCACTACGAGGTGGGCCGTTTCCTAGATTCGCCTGGTCGAAACGTTCCGGCGCCTTGCGGCTCGCACCTCGCGCCACCAAGCTGGCCGCGCAACACAATCGCCATCTGCTAGGCGGAGCCTCGATTGGGCAATGATCGAGTGAAATTCGAAAGTGCCGACGTAGCTCGCTACTACGACCAGAACACCGCGAGCTTCATTGCGCACGGCCAGGGCGGCGCTCAAGGCATCATTCATCGAGCGGTCTGGGGTGAAGGCGTTGAGAGCCGCAAACAGGCCTTTCACTTCGTGCACGATCTCATGCGAGTCGGAATCGCGGAAGCCGGTGCGCGGCGCATACTCGACCTCGGGTGTGGTGTCGGAGCGAGCCTGGAATACGTGCTCCGCGGGACGGAGCTGGAGGGGTTCGGCGTCACCAACAGCGCGGTCCACGCCGAGCTTGCACGTCAGCGACTGGGTACGAGGGCCGAAGTCATCGAGCTCGATTTCTGCTCGGACCCTCTTCCCGCCCCGGTGGACTTCGCCTTCGGGATCGAGTCGTTCGTGCAGGCATCCGATGCAGAGGCATTCTTCGCCAACGTGGCAAGGGCGCTTACGCCGAACGGAGAGCTCGTACTGTGTGACGACTTTCTCACTGATGCGGAAGAAGATCGATGGGTCCAGGACTTTCGCCGCGGCTGGCGCCTGAGCTCGCTCATGCAGCCGAGTTCGATCGACGCAGCGGCAGCGAAGTACGGGCTCGAGCTCGTGGAGGACCGGGACCTGACCCCATGGCTCGAGCTCGACCGCCCTCGCGACCGGGCGCTTGGCCTCCTTATCGCCTTCACGCGTCCCTTCGCCTCGATGAGCGCGAGACTCGAGAGCCACCTTGGCGGAAACGCGCTACGCCAGTGCCTGAAACGGGGCTTAGTGGCTTATCGGTACCGGGTCTTCAAAGCCACCGCTAGCAAGGTGGGATGGTAGCCGACTCCGGTGCCGGTGCCGCGGTGGGGTCGACGATCAGGAGCTCCCATTCGATCCGGGCTGGGTCTCCAGCTTTTCCGATGGTCAACCAGAGGTCGTACGGGGACCCCGGAACGAGGTCCTCGGTGAGGAGCAGCTGCCATTGCTGGGCGGACCCGCCCACGTTGAAGATGGGTCAGATAGGCTCGGCCTGTGGCCTTAGCTCGAAGTCCCCCCAAGGGTAGAACGTGATCGGATTCGGCACGGATACCGTTAGGCGACCCGGCCGACGTCCCGGCTCAGGCCCGTCCTGTTCGAGTACCACCATCGTCGGGCACGGCAACGCGTTGCGGACTTCTCGCACTGACAGGACGAGCAGCTTGCCCGCCGTCGGACTCAGGCTGTCGGGAAGGGCGCCCTCAAAGCGGCGGGCGATCAGGAAATTGGGATCGGTGACCGAGGGGGTTGAAACCGGCGTGATGTCGAAGGCTCCCATTGCGATGACCGTTCCCACGAGCGTGGGCTTCGGCTCTTCTTCCTCCTCCACCGTGACAACCGCCGGGTCACTGGCGCAGGCAGGGAGGACGACGAGGGCGGTGCAAAGCGCCCATGACCGGAACTGATGCATCATTTCGGCGCGAACCGCTCAGCCCCGACCACAGCGGCCAACTCGATGCGGTAACGGCCCTCTAGGGCGGCGTTCAGCCGGGTGATGGGGTCGGCCAAAGGGATGTCCTCGGGCACAGGGTCAAACCGAGTTCAACATCCTGTGCACGACACGGAGCCGCAAGCACGCTCCAGAGGCGCGCAACCGCGTCCGCTGGACGACGGCGGCCTGACGTTGATGCACCGCTTGCCGCGCTACGATCCTGCGACCCAACTTGTGCGGATGTTCAATCCCTTCCGTGATCTCATGCTCAGCGCCGCCGTAGCGGCCGTCGTTGCCGGCGCACCCTCGCCAGGCGCGGCGCAGATCCAACTCGACGTCATGACGTTCAACATCCGGACGTCGCTTATCCCCGACGGGGAGAACGGCTGGGAGTATCGCAAGGAGTTGGTGGCGAAGACCATCCGCGACTTCGCACCCGATGTGATCGGCATGCAGGAGGCCATCACCGAGCAGATCGACTACCTGTCGTCGTCTTTGCCGGAGTATCGATGGTTGGGGATCGACCGCCGGCTCAATGGCGGTCAGGGGCTCAGCGAGCACACGCCCATCTTCTACCGGCATGACGAGTTGGCACCGATCGAATCGGGCAACTTTTGGCTCACGGATACGCCGGACAGGCCGCCCGCGCCTTCGAACGGAACTCGCCGCCGAGGCCGAGGTGGCGGGCGTATCGTCACCTGGGCCAGGTTCCATCACCTCGCGACCGGGCGGGCGGTTTACGTCTTCAACACCCACCTCTCGCTGAGGCGGGGACAGGGGCAGATCGATTCGATCAACTTGATCCTGGAGCGGATCGGCGCGTTGCCGAACGATGCCGCGGTCATCGCTCTGGGCGACTTCAACAACAGCGGGGAGTACAGCGAACTCTGGCGCACCGCGACGGGCCACGGGCTCGCCGACGCATGGGTCATCGCCGACGAGCGGCGCGGACCGCCGTTGACCTACGGCGACTTCAGTGCCCCGGACGAAGCGAGCGTCGATCGGGTCGACTGGATACTGGTCGGTGGTCCGATCAGCGTCCTCTCCGCCGAGACGGTTCTGTACAACGTCGAAGGCCGCTACCCGTCCGATCACTACCCCGTCGTGGCGCGTCTCGAGATCCGCTAGCTAGCTGGCCGACCCACTGACATCGCCCGGGGACTCGATCTAGTTGTACTCCAACGGCGCGTCGATGAGGACCCGTCGATCCCGCAACTCTTCGTACTGCGCCCCGAACAGGTCACGTGAGATCGGCGGAGTCAGGTCCGCCTCCACGGTGATCCGGTCTGGCATGTACCGTCGGCACTCGCCGAACTCAGCCTCGTATTCGGGCGTGGGGAAGTTCAGCGTGAGGATCGACGTCCCCCCGGAACGCTCGACCCGGTACATCGGGTTGACGGACAGCTCCCCCGTCACCCGATGCTCAGCCGGCACGTCGTAGCGACGAAACAGATCGGCCCTGGAGCTGGCAACCAACGTGAGCGACGGCTCGGTTCCGAGCTCCTCGGGCGAAGCGTCGGAGGTCAGGTCGACGACTCGATGGTCGAGTACATCGTTCAGGAGCCTTTCATCGCTGAACAGTCGGGGCTGGCACGTCTCGAAGAGCGCGTGATAGGCCGCCGGCGTGAGCGTGTCGCCTGCGGAGAAGTTGTCGCCCAACGCGCTGTGCAGGTGCGGCATCACCACGACACTGTTCTCGCCGCCGAGCCGCATCATCTCTTCGGCCAAGAGTCGCTTGTGCCAGATGTAGGGGAACGCGTCCGCGAGGACCACGGTCGAGAACGTGCCAGGGGCGAACGGCAATGGGCTGTTGGCGTCGCAGCACACCTGTCCGGAGGAGGGCGCCACGAACCGCTTCGCGAGCCACAGCTTCCAGAAGGACAGATCGGCCAGCACCGTGCTCGGCTCGACGGCGCGGTCCTCGCCGCCGAGACCCGCGAGCACGCGAGTCAGATGCCCCGTGCCCCCGCACAGATCCAGCACGCGGCCTTCGACGGGCCACACGGGTTGGCCGATCGCCCGCAGCAGCGCTTCGGTAGCCACGAACGTCGGGTCCGTGAAACGATGGAGCAGGTACGTGCCCTCGGCGTCGTTACAGAGAAGCTCCAGGGCATCGCGATACGTGGCTGCATCTCCCATGACGAGCGCTCGGGAGTCTTGGCTGGGTCCCGTCTCGTCAGAAAGACCCAGAAGACCGAAGAGCGCGTCGTCGGGCCGGCCCGCCTCGAGCGCGTGCATGGCACGCCGCGTGGCGTCGTCCGCGATCAACACGGGAATACCGGCGATGACCGGAAATGCGCAGCATTCGCACCCTAGGACGCCCTCCTCGATCTGGTCATCCGCGCGCACCAACGCGTCGTTGTCGACGACCGTGAACGCGGTGCCGCAAAAGGGACAGCGCAGGATGTCGAGGAGGCTCGCGTGCATAAGTAGTCAGTTGCTGGGAGCGAACCCGCGCGCTGATCCGCCCAGAAGCCCGATGAGCATGGACACGCGCTGGACGGGGCCGTCGGCCTCCAGCAACTCTTGGCGGCTGAGCGGCTCGAGCGGAAGAAAGGCCGAGAGCACGTCGATCAACTCCTCGTCGGGCAGCTCCGGGGGTACCTGAACCCGGGGCGCGACCGCACGCACCACTTCTTCGAGTCGCCGCCGGCTCCGCCCGAGCATCTCTCGCTCGCTCCCCTCGACCACTTCGGGGAGCGCTTCGACCCGCGCGCGCCGGTAGGAGCGGCTCGAGTCCTCGCCCATGACTCGAAACTTGACGAGCCCATCCAGGACGATGTTGTAGCGCCCATCGGGTAACTCCTCCACGGCGACAATGACGCCAGCGCATCCTACGGCGTAGACCGGCGGTCGCCCCTCGTACTCCGACTCGAAGCCCGGTTGCAACAGCACCATGCCGATGATGCTGTCCGACGCGAGCGCGTCCGCCACCATCTCACCGTAGCGCGCCTCGAAGATGTGCAGGGGCCTGGTGCTGTTGGGAAACAGCATGACATCCGCCAAGGGGAAGATCGGGATCATCCTCGGCAGCGCAGCCGCCGCATCCCGACCGGTTTGCGCCCCTCCCGCGAATGGGGCAATCAGGATGCAAAAGAGCCCGATAGAGCTCAGGATGTCGAGTCTCATGTGCCGCCTTCCACCGTGACCGGAGTGCCGAGGGCTTCCACGAACACGTGCCCGCGCGAGCCGACTGGAGCCCGGCGGTAGTGTTCGGTCCCGAGCAGCCGCGCTGCATCTCGCTCGTCGATCTGCTCCAGCGCGCTGCCTTCGAACTGCGTGTGGTGGCATCGTAATGCGGCCAGCTTTCGCCCCGCAAACGCTCCGACGTCGACCACGACCGTCGGCGCGGGCGCCATCGCTCCGAACGCATCCGGGTCGGCCACGCCAAGGATGTGCATCGGAGGCCTGTCGCGCTCGGTCTCGCTGGAAGTCCCATTCACGATGGCACGCATACTTCCTGCGGGTATGCTGACGTATAGAAGAGCGGGGCCGGCGGCGCCGAGTCCTTCGACGACCGATGTGGTTCGTTCATGCACCGCGATGTGATCGGGGTGCCAATACAGACCGTCTTCGTCGAACGTGACTATCACGTCCGGCTCGAACCGGCTGATGGCGCCGAGGATGTCGGCCTCGAGCCCCGTGTGGTCGGCCCACACGAGCATGCCGTCCTCGTGGTCGAGCACCTCCAAGTCACGTATCCCCAGCACCCGGGCGGCATCGCGCAGCTCAGCGGTCCGAATGTGCCCGAGTCGCTCACTGTCGTGTCCCCGACCGTGCTCGCCGCGCGTGAGGCACAGCAAGGAGACCCGAACCCCGCGCTCGGCACACAGGGCGAGCAGGCCGCCCGATGCCAACGACTCGTCGTCCGGGTGCGCGAAGACCGCCAGAAGAGACGATCCGGCCAAGGCATCGTTGGTCGTCGGCTCGCCACCCGGAGCGCTCAGCATGTCAGGCGGGACGCTCGACGCTCTGACGCTCGGAGACCAGTCGGGCGTACGCGTCGACGTGCGCCTCGACCATTCGGTCGAGCCCAAAGCGCTCCACGGCCCGTTTCCGCACGCCTTCCCGATCGAGTGCGAGCACATCAGGCAGTCCGTCCACGAGCGAGTCGAGCGAGTCGAACAGGCCCCCGGTGACGCCGTGATCCACGATCTCGCTTGACGCGCCACATCGGAGTGCGGCTACGGGCGTGCCGCACGCCATGGCCTCCGGCAGAACGAGACCGAAGGACTCACCTGACTGCACGGGATAGAGCAGCGCCCGCGCCGCACCGAGCAGAGCCACCTTCTCGGCGCCGTCCACCTCGCCAGCGTAGACGACGTCGCGACCGTCGATCATCGGCGCGACCACACGCCGGTAGTAGTCGTTTTCCGCCGCGGCGAGAAGGAGGCGCTGGCCGGTCCGACGCGCGACCTCGATCGCCTGCAAGACGCCCTTCCCTTCTGTGAAACGACCAAGAAAGAGCAGGTAGTCTTCGGGCTGTGGCTCGAAGACGTAGGCGTCCGTGTCCACAGCGTGATGGATCGTCGCCACGACGTTGAGACTGGCTAGACGACTCTTTTGGTCGGCCGAGATCGCCACGAAGGGCGCCTCCGCGTATCGAGACCAGAGCGCGACCTCGGGTGGCGTCGGCGCGTGGTGCAGCGTCACAAGGACCGGAGTGGGCGACAGCCGTGTGAACACGAGCGATATCGGCGCGAAGACCGCCTGATAGTGGATGATGTCGAATTCGGTCGCGCGCTCGACGGCCGCCGCGAGGTTGAATAGCTCACAGAGTTCCCATGGCCACAGAGAATCGTCCTCGTGATAGCCGAGAGGAAAGGTCGCGTGGAGCCTGGCCGTCGTATTCGAGCTGCCTGATGCGAACAGCGTCACGTCGTGCCCTCTGGCGACCAAGCCGTCGGTGAGCAGCGCGGTCACCGTTTCGACCGATCCGGATCCCGGCGGCGGGATCGGCTGAGCGACCGGGCCCACCATCGCGATGCGCATCGAGTCGGGGCGAGTCATCCGCAGGCCAAATCCAAAAACGGCACGAGCACGCGGGACGCGTCGAAGTGCTCGCGCGCGATCTCGGTCGCGCAACTCGCGTGAAGCGCGTAGTCGCTTTCCAGCCGTTCGAGGCCGTCGAGCGCTTCATCAAGGGTCGAGAAGCTCAGAAGACCGGTGCCCGAGGGGAGGTGGTCGCTCCACCCGGTGTCCTGGACGAGCGCCGGCCGTCCAGCGGCCAGATAACACTCGGTTCGGTCGCTGAACCAACCCGACCGGTGCGCAACATATGCGTGCTTGGCCACACCGAACTCCGCCTTGGAGTCTCGGATGAAGTCGCGATAGTCCCAGAGCGATCTCGACACCCCCATCGCCTCGACCGGTGACCATCCGTGCTCTCGCAGCAACCCGATCGGGCCGTTCACGGCAATCTCGAATCGAGAAGATGTGCGGGACGGCAGCTCGAGGAAGCGGAGGAACTCACGGTCCTTGTCGCCGTCGACGTCCTCGAAGCTCTGAGTCTTCCAGGTCATCACTGTGGTAAAGCGGTCACCGGCCGGTGGCTCTGACGTCCGCCATTGCTCGGTCATGATGGGCTGTCGGGTCGGATGCCACACGAGATCGCCCGTCGGCACGTCACAAGCGGGTGTGCCGATGTTGGTCCCAAACGTGAACAGGCGATCGAAGCCCTGAAAGAATTCGACGTACCATGGCTCGCCCTTGGCGATCGCGAGCTGTGTGAACACGGGGTCCGAGTCGATGAACACGCGGCGCGGGATCGCCGCGTACTCGTCACGCCAGAACCATGAGCCACCCGAGAGGTTCACGAAGAGGTCGGCCTCGGCGCAGTAAGCGCGCACAGCCTCCCGGGACAGACCGTGATACGACTCGTCGTAATTGACGAAGCTCCAGCGGTCACCCAGCCCGAACGGCTCGAGCGCCGCGTGGATGTAGCGTGTGCCGTAGGCGGGGTCGGTCGTGATCTCGTCGAGCTCGGGGTCGTAGATGCACTCGCCCGTATCCTCGATGTAGAGGACCTCGTGCCCCAGCGAGCGCAGCCCGAGTAGATACATGAGCGAGCACCAGGTGACGCCGCCGAACGGATACCGAGCGATGATGCCCGCCACCACGATCTTCACGAGGTGGCTCTTAGAAGCTCATCCACCGAAGTCAGCTCATCGAGCGACTTTCCCACGGAGAGCCGCTCACACATCTGCCGGTAGAGGTCACACGTCTCGATCAGCTCGTCATGAGGTCCCTGAGCGATGAGCCTTCCATCGTTCAAGACGAGGATGCGCGTGGCGTCACGAATCGTGGACAGGCGGTGCGCGATGACGAGCGTGGTGTGGTTCGCACGAAGCCGACGCAGCGTCTCGAAGATCGCCCCCTCGGATATCGCATCCACCGCGGAGGTCGGCTCGTCCAGGATCAGGATCGGAGCCGCCTTCAGTAGCGCGCGGGCGATACCGATCCGCTGGCGCTCGCCGCCCGAGAGCGTCTCGCCCGCCTCGTGGACCAGGGTCTGGTAACCCTGTGGCAAACGGGTCACGAAGTCGTGGAGGTTGGCATCCCGTGCCGCACCCTCGACGTCGGCGTCGGATGCTTCGAGGCGCCCGTAGCGGATGTTGTCGGCGATCGTGCCTGTGAACATCACCGGCCGCTGAGGGACCGTTGCGATCTGCTCGCGAAGCGATCGTAGCGAGTATCTGGTGATATCGACGTCGTCGATCGTGATGCGACCCGCGGTGTGCTCGAAGAATCTCGGGATGAGACTGGCGATGGTCGTCTTTCCGGCGCCGGTGAGACCAACCAGCGCCACGAGCTCACCCCGCCTGGCCTCGAAGCTGATCTCGTCGAGTACATCGCGGTGATCGTCGTATGCGAAGCTGACCGCCTTGAACCTTAGGTGGCCAGCGATCCCCGACGCATCGATCGCATCCGGCTCGTCGAGAACCTCGGGGGTGAGCGCGAAGATCTCCCGGACACGGCGTGCGCTTGCCACCGCCTGCTGCAGGGAGCCGCTCGAGTGCGCGATCGCCGAGACCGGGTCGTAGACCGCAGCCAGGTAGGCGATGACGACGAGTAGGCTTCCGAGCGTCAGCGTGCCATCCAGGACGTGGAGTCCGCCCACCACGAGAATCAAGGCCGTGCCGGACAGCGTGACGGCCGTCACCGCGACCGAAAAGAGCGACTCCTGCCACGTCAGCTCGAGACGGGCGCTCATGGTGTCGTCGCCCGAGCGCGAGAAGCGCTCCAGCTCGTGGCGCTCCCGTGTGAAGCTCTTGACCGCGCCGATCGAAGACAGGATCTCGAACGCGCGCTCGATCAAGCTCGACTCCAGCGCCTTCACCCGCTCCGCACGCTCAAGCATGGTGCGCGAGTAGAAGCGGAGGCACACGTATAAGAAGGGCGCCACCACCAACGACAGCAGGGCCAGCGTCGGGTCCAGGTAAAACAGGACCGAGAACATCGCAGCGAGATTGAGCGACGCGAGCGTCAACGGGAACACGCCGCCGATGATCAGGTCATCCACGCAGTGCGCGTCCGCATCGAGCCGATAGACCGAGTCCGCCGTCGGCGTCAGCACGTGGTGCCTTAGCGGGAGCGCTTGAAGGTGCTTCAGCAGATCGGCTCGAAGGTCATAGACGACACGCTGTGCGACCCTCACCTGCATCTGGGTGTGGATCATCCGGACCGCATCGCCGGCGACCTGCACGAGCAGCCCCACCACCGCGACCACCACGAGCAACGCGACCGCGCTTCCGGCGATCGCCGCGGGCGTGATCGCGTCGAGCGCGGCCGGAAGGGCAAGACCTCCCAGGACGTAGTCCACGATCACCTTGAGCGGCCACGGCGCTAGCACGGCCAAGCCGATCTCGAGGATCGACAGAGCCAGGATCGCGACGGCCTGGCCCCGATACGGCCTGAGGAACCGAAGCGTCCAGGACACGACCGTCGTGGGCGCCGCGCTCATGGACCCGTCCACTAGCCGACTGGGTCGGAAACCGGCGCCTCGACGGCTGGGCGAGGCCGGGCCCCGACGGCAGGCTCGACCGCGGTCGAGATGGGCAGCCTGAGGAGGCCGGCCGCTACGCTGACCCGCGTGAGGGCCCGGTCCAGCACCGCCGCTGCGCGAATCGCCTGCCAGGCCGCTCGGGCGCCGATCGCGGCGATGGCGACAGCCGTCCCGAAGAGGGTCACCGACGGCTCGTATAGGAACATCGACGCGCTCGCGCCGCCGGCCACAACCACCGCCAACGTCACACCGCGCAGAGTGCCGCCGAAGCTCGGACGCAATAGGGCTCGGACCCGGAACAGACAGGCTCCTTGCTCGTGCTCCTCCACGACCGTTCGGACGTGCAGCCAACCCCAACGGCCGATCGCCAGACTGAGATCCCGGTCAGGCCTCCAGCCCTCGTCGACGTCGACGACCTGCGCGGGCCGTGAGGCGCGCAGAACTCCGACGAGCTCCGTCAGAAGCGCTGTGTGCGATGACCACGCCTCCCCCCAGAACGACCGCTCCGCACCGGCCCGCGTCACGAGCCTCGCCGACGCCACGACGTCGCGCAGCGTAGGCATCGGCGACTTCCACGGGTGCCGCGTCATATGCTTGGGTGTGACCGGCTGCGGCCGTGACAGACCCAGCAGCCTCCCCCTGAAGCGGGCCAGCGGCTGGAGTACATGCAGCCACGCGATGAGGCTCCTGTACATCAGTCGGCTCGGCCCCATGGACCAGCGGCCGATGGTCGGCAGCCCGCCGAGGTCGGCACGCCAACCGTACAGGGCACAGCGCGCGCCTGTTGTCAGCAACCCGAAGGCGCCTGCAATCAGCGGTAGCCACGCCGCGTCCATGCCCGCGAGTGGGCCGAACACGCCGATGAGCAGCATGATGAGCGAGGCCGCCATCCATGCCGGTGAGTGGGGCAGGTAGTGCCACCGGTGAGCCTGGGTGCTGTAGATCGACGGAAACGCCGCCGTCCCCCAGACGCCCGTGTTGACCCGACTCTCTGCTCCCGATCGAACGAACGGGAGCGGACTGTACATGCGACCGCGCCAGACCATGTGGCCACCGAGAAATTTCTCGGGATGATGCGCATCGAGCCACGCCTCACCCTCGCCATACCCGACCTGCTGACGCCAGAAGGCTCCCACGCTCGCTCTGTGATGGTGCCAGACCAGCGCCGAGGGCGCGAAGCCGAGCTTCAGCTTCTTGGCCTGGAGACGCCAGCATATGTCGACGTCGTCGCCAGCGCGGACGTAGACCGGATTGAAGCCGTCGACCGCAACCAGCGCTTCCTTCCTGAACGCCATGTTGCAGCCAGTGACGTGCTCGGCGATGCGATCGTCGAGCATCACGTGAGTCGGTCCACCCGGAGCGCGCGCGACACACTGCGCCACCCAAGGATCGTCTGCCGGCACAACATTCGGGCCACCCACGCCGGCCACGTCGGAGTTGAGCAACGGCTGGATCAGGTAGGTCAGCCAGTCGGGGTCGACCCTGACATCGGCGTCGGTATAGGCGACGATCTCGCCCGAGGCGATGGCGAGCCCAGCGTTGCGGGCCGCGGAAAGACCACTCGGTGGCAGCTTGACGACACGGACCTCGGGGTACCCACTCACGATCTCCCCCGTCGCGTCGCGTGAGCCATCGTCGACGACGATCACCTCCACGTCGGGATAGGTCAGCCTGCCGAGCGACGTCAGACAATCGTCGATGGTCTCCGCCGCATCATGCGCACAGACCACCACCGACACCTTGGGCCAGGCGTCGCGTTCGCTCGATGAGAACGGCGCGCTGGCGAAGACTTCCTGAACCGCCGCGAGTGCCGGCTTCTCTCGTCGCGCTCGGTCCACCAAGCCGAAAGCCCAGTCCTCGACCGTCCGGCCACCCCGCCACCACTCGTCGGTCCAAGAATAGGCGACCGCACCGCAGGCCCCTTCCGCGAAAGCCGTGCGGAGATGCGACGCCGTAATGCTCGCCTGGCCGTCGAGTCCCTCCCGCAGGCTATCCCCACCGGCCTCCGCGAGTAACAGGGGTCGGGTACCTGCGAGGTGCTGCAAACGCGCGAGGTAACCCTGAAGCTGGGTCTGGCGATGGAGATAGACGTTGAAGGCGAAGACGTCGAATACCTCGAGCTCGAGGTGCTCGGTCGGCGGGAAATTGACGTATGTCAGCACGCTGTCGGGTGCTGCCGCCTTCACGTCTTCATAGAGATCGCGCAGGAACCGCTCGATCCTCTTGTGGCCGTGCCAACGGACGATGCCGGCTGGAATCTCGTTGCCCAGTGCGAAAAGAAGCGCTGCTGGGTGCGATGCGATCCCGCGCACGGTCTCGGCCGCTTCGCGCTCGACCTGTCGGGTGAGCCGCTTGTCGTCAAGAAACGGTATGTGTTGCGGCCACGCCAACCCGACCATGACCCCGAGACCATGCCGAGAGGCCTCGTCGAGCAAGGCGGGGGACGGGGGCGTGTATGTGCGCACGGTATTGATGCCCGCCGCCGCCATGAGCTCGAAGTCCTGAGCGATCCGGTCGGGAGGTGGGAACTGGGCTCCATCACCGTCGGGAGCGAACGTGCCGTAGGCGACGCCCTTGATCAAATGGCGACGCCCCTCGACCGACAGGAACTTGCCGTCCACCCGAGCGCGCGCAGGGGCGGAATTCATCTCACCGTGCACTTCCACCGGGTCCAGGCCTTCTAGTCCGCCGAGGCGTGCTGAGAGATCATGTCCATCAGCCAGTGGCCCGAGCGGTCCACTTTGGCCTGGACGTAGCGCAGGTTGTGGGGGTTGATCCCGCCGTACAGGGGCGTGCGTTCCACGACTTCGATGCCGCCCTCCTCCACCGCCCTGACCTTGTCGGGGTTGTTGGTCAGGAGCTCGACCCGCCCGACCCCGAGGCGATGAAGGATCGCCACCGCGGCATCGTAGCGCCGCTCGTCGGCGCCGAAACCGAGCACCGCGTCGGCGTCGACGGTGTCCAGGCCCTCCTCCTGGAGGGCATAGGCGCGAATCTTGTTGCCCAGCCCGATCCCCCGCCCCTCCTGCGCCAGATACACCAGGACGCCTCCACCCCGATTCTTGAAGTGGCTAAGGCTCCCGCGGAGCTGCTCGCCGCAGTCACAACGCAAGCTGCCGAACAGGTCCCCCGTGAGGCACGCGGAGTGGACACGCACGGGCACGGGGTCGGGCCAGCTCTCGCGTGGGCCGATCAGGACGGCGACATGCTCCTGGAAGCCCCCACATTCACGGAAGAAGACGAAGCGCGACTGCTCGGCGTCCGCCAGGGGAACCGATGCCTCGGCGACGGTGGTGATCTCGATCCCCGAACTCGCGACCGTCCGCTCGACCTCTTCGCAGGTGACCTCGAGAATCGTGCCGTCCTCGATCCACCGCTCGAGCACCGGCGATTCGGCATCCACCTCCACGCTCAGGAGCGCCGGAAGGAGGTGCGCAAATCGAGCGAGCGCCAGACCGGCTGACTCCGTCGCGGTGGCCGTACGCGGGTCGAAGCCGAGGGGGAAGCCCGGAAGAGCCGCACTTCGCTCCATTGCTAGCGCCATGAGCGTATCGGGCGTCTCGTCCGCGCCGATCCCGATGCTGAGGTCCGCCTCACCCACATCTCTTGTGATACCCAGGGCGTGAGCGCGATGGCGGGTTAGCACCAACCGAAGCGTAGGGCCGACGGAGCGTAGTTGCTCGAGTCGGTCCGGAGAAAGAGCCTCGATGGCGGCCACCAGAGCTCGCGCACTTCCGGGGTCATCGGCGACGCAAAGGATGCGCCCCTGCTTGAGCTCGAAGAGTCCTCGTTGCGCTTTGTGCGTCATTCGGTCAGGTGGTATCCTTGGGCCAGCGTGGCCCCCGAACCGGGCGTCGAGGGCTAGCGAGACGCCCCGCAGTTCGTCCCGGACACCGGTTCCGAGGCCGTCAGGCCAATGATGCGCCCACGGGACCCAGGCCGATAGAGGTACTCGTTGAGGTGATCAGGCTCGTGTCCACGTGGGTGCTTGTCAATGGGATGCTCATGGCGTCGTCGTGGGTCTGGCCGACGGCGAACGGCGCACCGGTGCGCGGTTGGCTCTCCCTGGAAGCGGCCCTGCTCGTAGGAGGCATGGCGCTCCTTCCGCGACGGCCTTGGAGCCGTGCGCTTGCTCGGTTCTCGGCCGCGGGGGTCATCCTGTTTGTGATCGTCTCACTCGCCGACGTCATCCTGCGCGCGAGCCTCGGGCGGCCGCTCAATCTGTCCCTGGACCTCTATCTTCTGGACGCAGTCTACCGCCTCGCCGTGGGTAACTCGGGGTGGCTGCGCACGGTCCTCGGCGGCGGGGCGATCGCGATCGGTTTTGGTCTGGCGTCGCTCGTGACCGCTTGGCGTCTCGTGCCGAACAACCCGGACGGCGAGCAGCCCCGGCAACCCCGTGTGCGGCGCTTCGCGGGTGGGATCGTCATAGGCGCTCTCGCGCTCGGCCTCATCGGTCTCGTGTCACCAGCGGTCGGGGACCGCCTCCACGCACCCGCTCTACGGCTCGTGGTCGAGCAGGCAGAGCTGCGTCGGGTGACCCGTGCCGAGCGAGCGACGTTCGCTGCCGAGCTCGAGCGACAGCCCGACGGGTTCGCGGATCTGCCGGGGCTCCTGTCGAGCCTCGCGGGGCACAACGTCGTCATCGCCTTCATCGAGTCGTATGGGATGGCCGCGCTCGAGGACCCCGAATTCGCCAGTGTCGTGCGGCCGCGTCTGGAGACGTCAGCGGTGCGACTCGCGAGCGCGGGCCTCCATATCGCATCGGGCGAGCTCACCTCTCCCACGCTCGGCGGGCAGTCGTGGTATGCCCACGGGACCGTGATCAGCGGACTCTGGCTGGAGAATCAACTCCGCTACGACCTGCTGATCGCCAGCGACCGGGAGATTCTGGTAGACGACTTCAGCCGGGCCGGCTACCGGACGGCCGCCGTAATGCCCGCGATCACCACGAGTTGGCCCGAGGGAATCCGGCTCGGCTACGACGACATCTACACGGCGCCTACGATTCCCTACGCGGGACCACCGTTCTACTGGGTGACCATGCCGGACCAGTACACGTGGTCGTTCGTAGGGGAAATTGTCCGGAATCAGGAGGGCCCGATCTTCGTCGAGGCGGCGATGGTGAGCAGTCACGCACCCTGGACGCCGATCCTCCCCCTCGTCGAGTGGGACTCGATCGGAGACGGAACCGCCTTCGAGCCTCATCGCCGGGACGGGCATCCGCCCGAGGAGCTCTGGTGGGACGTCGCCGCCCTGCGAGAGGGATACGCCGCATCGATCGAGTACTCGCTCCATGCCATGGCGGACTTCGCGGAGCGATACCTGGACGAGCGCACGCTCCTCGTCGTTCTCGGGGACCATCAAGCGGCCCCCTGGGTGACCGGGGCGAGCGATGGCGACGTGCCCGTGCACGTGATCACGCACGATGCTGCTCTGCTCGAGCCCTTCTTGGAGTGGGGATTTACACCGGGCATGTTGCCTAACCCGGAAGGCTCGCCAGCCCGCATGGATGAGTTCCGCGAATGGTTCGTGCGGGCGTTCAGCGGTGGCGCCGATGACTCGACGACACACGAGGAGAAGCCCGGAAATTGAGCACACGGTTCGGCGCAGGGGCACGGCTCTTCCACTGGTTGGTGGTGCTACTCCTTCTGGTACAGATCCCGGCGGGGATCGCGATGATTGCACCGGGCCTCGAACAGAGTTCCATCGACCGGCTTTTCGTGCTGCACAAAGGGCTCGGTGTCGTATTGCTCGCGGTCGTGCTCGCGCGAGTGCTGTGGCGACTGACGCATCGAGCGCCACCCATGTCGGAAGCTATCCCGGCACTCGAGCGACGCATCGCGACCGTGACGCACGGCGTCATCTACGCGGTCCTCATCCTTGTGGCATCAAGTGGGTACGTGCGCGTCGTAGGAGAGGGCTTCCCCATCGAAATGATGGGGGCGCTCGGGCTCCCGACGATGCTGCCTCTGATGCCAGAGGTCGCGTCCATGGCATCTCTCGTACATCGGTTCTCGACCTTCCTCTTGGTGGCGCTGCTGGCGGTGCACGTGGCTGAGGTGCTCCGCCACCATCTGGTGGTAAAGGACGGGACCTTGGCGCGGATGTGGCCTCCACTGGGGGGAACGGACCCCGAACCTCCCCCGGAACGGAGCCCTGGTGATGTGGCTCAGGGTTGAGCGATGGCTCGGCTTGGTCCGCTCGCTGATCATCTATTGGCGGCCCGGCCGGCAGCGCGGGCTGCGCGGGCTGTACCGCCCCTTCGTCGGGGCCGGAGATCTGGCCTTCGACATAGGCGCGCATCTGGGCGACCGCACAGCGGCGTTCCGCAAGCTGGGCGCTCGAGTCGTGGCGCTCGAGCCCCAACCCGCAGTGCGCCGCTGGCTCGCGCTATTGGTCGGTCGCAGCCCCGACGTGACCGTTCGCGCGGAGGCGGTGGGGCGCGAAATCGGCACCGCTCGCCTTGCCGTGAGCACGCTCACGCCGAGTATGTCCTCCTTGGCGGAGGACTGGCCCACCGCCCTCGCCGAACGGAACCCCGACTTCGGCGGCGTGCGTTGGGACGACTCGGTGGAAGTGCCCGTGACCACGCTGGACGCCCTCATCGAGGAGTATGGTCTCCCTCGCTTCTGCAAGATCGACGTGGAGGGGTACGAAGCAGAGGTGCTGGCGGGCCTGAGTCATCGCATCCCGGCGCTGTCGGTGGAGTTCGTGGTAGGCGCCCTGGACGTCGCCGAGGCGTGCGTCCAACGGCTCGAGGCCCTTGGCGGGTATGAGTTCAACGTGGTCGAAGGAGAGAAGAGGAGCTTCATGTCGAATCAGTGGCTCGCATCAGACGAAATAATCGCCTGGCTCAGATCAGGGGCGGGAGATGCTTCTTCGGGCGACGTCTACGCGCGGCTGAAGTCCGACGCAGTCCCCGGCGGGGATGGCGATACCGAGCTGGGAGCCATGGAGGCTGACCGGGGCACGGAGAGAGCGACCGATGGCTGACGGCGCGGTCCGGTGGTGGCAGTCGCTCACAACCGTCGATGCGGGAGCGCTCGAATCGAGTGATCCGGTCGTCGTCCTGCCCGTCGCCGCGACCGAACAGCACGGACCCCACCTACCCCTGTCCACGGACCTCGACATCGGGCTCGGACTGCTCTCGGAGGCGTTCCGGCGGCTGCCAAGCGACTTTCCGGCCTGGGCTCTGCCCCCGCAAGCGATCGGATGCAGCCGAGAGCACGCGCGCTTTCCGGGGACGCTCTCGGTGGAGCCGAACGAGCTCATCGGTCTGATCGAGGCGGCGGGCGAGGCACTCGCCCAGGTCGGCGTGCGCCGGCTCGTGCTGAGCAACAGCCACGGCGGGAACCGGCACGTGCTGGAGACCGCCGGGCTTCGGCTTCGCGACGAGCTGGGAATGCTCGTGGTGCATGCCAGCTGGTTCCGCTTTCCCCGCCCGGACGATGTCGATCTGCCGGAAGGGGAGTGGCGGCATGGCATCCACGGCGGAGCGGTCGAGACCGCGATGATGATGCATCTCCAGCCCGATCTGGTGCGTTCGGACCAGGCGACCAACGCCCGGTCCCTCGGCGAGGAGCTGGGAGAAACGCTACGCCGTCTGGCTCCGGAAGGGTCGGCCTCGTTCTCATGGCTCGCAGGCGATCTCAACCCCAGTGGTGTGGTGGGTGACGCGACACTTGCCGACGCCGATATGGGCGGGCGACTCGTGGCGCACTACGGAGGCGTCCTCGCGGAGGTGATCGAAGACGCACGGGCGTTTCCCATGGATCGACTAGAGGACGACGACTCTTGATCACCTCCGCAGGGGCAGCGGGTCCGCTTGGCTGACGTCGCCGTTTCGCTCGACGAAGCCGCGGCCTGGGCGCTGGTGCGCACCGCTGTTCCGCGCGCGATTCCCGAACCGGGACGACGTCGCGTGGTTCATCCCATGCGTCGGGAGCTCTGGCTGGAGATCGACGAGTCGGGGGAGTGGGAGGCATCGGTTCAGCCGACGCCCTCCGCCGGTGAGTTGCTCGACCTCTATGTGCCGCTCACCCGCGGTCCCGACCTCGTCATAGGACAACTCGGCCAGAGCCTGGATGGACGTATCGCAACGGTGAGTGGGAGGTCCCACTACATCACCGGACCGGACGACATCCGCCACCTCCACCGACTTCGGGCCCTGGTCGACGCCGTGATCGTGGGCGCCAGCACCGTCGCGCAGGACGATCCGAGACTCACGGTGCGAGAGGTGGAGGGCGAGAATCCAGTCCGGGTCGTACTCGATCCGAACGGCCGCCTCGGACCGGACCGCCGGGTCTTCTCGGATGGGGCGGCTCAGACACTCGTGGTCCGGCTCGAAGCGACCCCCAAGGACGACCTCGGCAAGTCGGGAGACGGGCCAGAAGTGCTCACTCTTCCCGCCTCCGATAACACTCGCTTCGAGGGGAGCGGCTTCGAGCCGGATCACGTGCTGGAGGCTCTCCAGGACCGCGGGCTGCGGCGCGTTCTGGTGGAGGGGGGAGGTGTCACCGTGTCGAGCTTCCTCGAGGCCGGTCTGCTCGATCGGCTCCACCTGACCGTCGCACCCATCTTGATGGGCTCCGGCCGTCCGGCGATCACCCTGCCCGTGATCGAGACCCTGGATCAGGCTCTGCGTGCCCCGTGTCGACACGTGCCTCTGGGAGACGACCTCCTCTTCGACCTCGACCTGAGCTGAGTAGGACGAACGCTCCGGGTAGGCTCGAGACCAGCACCAGAATCCCGTATGCAGCCGAGATCGCGACGCCGTCCGCCGCGGTGAGTCCGACTGCACCCCAAAGCGCGGCGGCGGTGGCCTCGCGCACCCCCCACCCCGCGACCGTGGCGGGAATGAGCATGCTGAGCAACACGGGAGTCACGAGCGGGAGGAGCGTCCACATCGGGGTGGTTACCCCTACCGCGCGTGCGGCCACGATGTAGATCGCGAGATAGGTGCCCACCACCAGCGTCGAGCTGACGAGCTGCACGGGGAGGGCGTCACGAGCGAGGAGCGCGGCGCGGATGTCCCGCCCGAAGTCGGCCAGGAGACCGGTGCGCGATCGCCGGCGGAAGGCGAGAACCGTGGCGCCCGCGGCGACCCCCACCCCACCGATGGCGAGCGCCATGGACGCGGGTGCCGCGCTGTATGCGAACGGCAGGCTCGCAAAGGAGAGCACGGCGACCCCAGCCATCACCACCTGTCCCGAAGCGCGCTCCAGGATCACCGCGCTGGCGGCGGGTCCGATGCGGCTTTCTGCCTCCGCGCTCCCGTGGCGCCACGCCCGGGAGACATCCCCCAACACCCCACCGGGAAGAACCTGATTGAGAAACGTCGCGAGGTAGTACTCCCGCAGCGCTGATCCGAACGGAAGGTCCAAACCGATCTTGGCGGCCGTGAATCGCCACCGGAAGGCGAGCAGCGCCATCTGGGGCAAGGAAATCGCGACGGCGACGAGCGCCCACCACGGATCGAATGAGGCGAGGCGGTCGAGCACCACGGCCGTGTCCAGCCACCAGGCCAGAAAAGCCAGCAGGGCGAGACTCACACCCACTCGGATGAGCCCGCCTATCACGGAGCGTCCGACCGGCGAGGTAGGGCCAACACGTCGATGTGTCCTACCTCGAGCCCGAAGTCCGCCCCGTCCACGGTGCTTCGGCGCTCGGCCCACGCGGCAATGAGCGGGCAGTCCTCGGGGCGCTCCTCCGAGGCGGCATCAGCCCACCCGTCGACCAGGGAGCGAACCAGTGCGGCGTCCGCGCTGCCCAGGCGCCAGGGACTCGGCTGAGTTCGTGTGTCGTATCCCGCCGAGCGAAACGCTCGGTCCGCCGCCTGTCCGGCCGCCGGTCCGAGCGCCGGTCCCATCCCTTTGTCGCGGAGCTGATGGCTCCGCACCGCCTCAGCGACGATCTCATCATCAGGATCAGGCTCGTTCCACGTCGTGGTACCATCCCAGGTGAGCGCGAGCAGAACCGCACTCCCTGCCTCCCGGCACGTCGTGACGAGCCGCTCGAGCCACTCCTGCGTCACCAGGTCCAACAAAGCCGACGCCGTCACGAGGTCGGCGCCGGGCACACGCTCCAAGCCTTCCCGATCCAGCTCCCCTCTCATGCGCTCCACCCGAGCCACGCCGCGAACGGCCACGGCCGCGCCGGTCGCCCGGTCGAGCAGCGCGTCGTCCCTGTCCACCAGAGTCCACTCCTGTTCGCCGGGGAGACGGGGCGCGAGGTAACGGAGATTCGATCCGGTGCCGCTGCCCAGATCGAGCACCCGTCGGCCCGCGCGCGGGCCCCACCATTCGGCAAGGTGCGCCACGAGATCGTCAGAGCGAGAGCGGTGATCCACCGGCTCGCGCAACGCCAACCAGTCGGCAGTGAAGGTCTCCTCAGACACCGGCGGACAGCTCCTGAACGGCTCGCTCGAAGGCGAGCGAGGCATCGTCCCACGTGGGCAGGGAGCGTCCGTGTCGAAGCGATCCCTCGGCAAGTTTGGCCAGCCGCACGGCCCCCTCCGGCCCGGACAGGAGCGCGTGCAACGCTTCAGCCAGGGCGCGCTCGTCCCCCGGGGGCACAAGAACCCCGGCCCCGTCAGGCACGGTGTCCGGAACCGCACCCCCGGTGGTGCTCACGACCGGCAACCCTCGGGCGAGGGCCTCGGCCAATACCATGCCATACCCCTCGTAATGAGTGGCCAGCACGAAGATCGAAGCCGTGTGATAGTGCTCGTCGAGCTCTGCGGCCTCCAGTTCGCCGGAGAAGCCGATCCGGTCCTCCAGACCCAGAGAGCGCGTGAGCTCCAACACCGAGTCGGCATGTTCCGGCGCGTGCTTCAGGCCTCCCACGCAATCACAGCTCCACGAAAGGCTCGCGATGCGGGCGAGGGCACGAACCAGGACGTCATGCCCCTTCCGGGGAGTCAGGGAGCCCACGCACAGCAGTCGGGGAGGCTCGCCGGCCGCCGGGCCCACCGCCGCCCGTCCAGGGTCGGTCCCTGGCAGCACGACGCGGACGCGTGAGTCCGGGACGCCGTACGCAACGAGCCGGCGCGCGGTGAAGGCGCTGGTCACGATGGCCCCCGCACACTGGTCGAGACTTTCCGTCTCCAACCGGGTGAGGCGCGCACGCTCGGCCTCGTCCAACCCCGTCTCGTCGGCGAGGGGATGGTGAATCAGAGCGATCAGTCGCAAGCGGTCTCGGTGGGCCCGCAGGGGTGCGGGAAGCGAGCTCATCGCGAGCCCGTCGAGGACCACCAAGGCGCCCTCGGAGATCGCGGACAGGGTGAGGTCGAGGCTGGATTCCGCGCGCGTATCTCCCTCGGGGAACGTGCCCTCCAGCCCGTGGGTGATCACATCCCAGCCCAACGCGGTCAGGCCCTCGCAGATCCGCGCGTCGTACAGGTAGCCACCGGTCCGCTGGTCGAGCGGGCCCGGCGCGATCACGTGGAGCTCCCGCCGGGTCAAACCGACCCTTCGAAGGACGCCCACGCCACGTGAGACTCATTGAGCCGCACGCTCACCCGCTGGACGCCGCGCGCCCCATCTCCGAGGCGGCCGCCATGGATCGCCAACACGAGCCGATCGAAGATGACGCGTGCCAGGAACTCGGTCGTCGTATTCTGCCCGGTGAACGCGTCCTCTTCGTCCAGATTCCGGAAGTCGAGCTCCCCAAGGACCTCCTTCAGCACTTCGCCAGCGAGCCCGATATCGACGACCAGGCCATCGGCGTCGAGCTCCTCCCGCTTGAAGGTGGCGTCGACCACATAGGTGGCGCCGTGGAGCCTCTGGGCCGGTCCGAACACGTCGCCCTGAAAACTGTGAGCGATCATGAAGTGGTCACGAACGTTCAGGCTATACAATGGTCCTGCCTCCAGGCGGCTCCGGGCCGCTCATCAGGGCTAGCAGCCCGTGCTAGGGGTAGCGGATGCGGTGACACAGGGGCCCTGGCCGGTCTTCGGCGAGTCGGGCCATGACCTCCGGGAGCTCCTCGAAGTCGCTCTCTCCTGAGATGAGGAGGTCGAGCCGCTCGTCGCGGAGCAGGTCTAAGGCAACGTCGAGCCGTCTGGCGTGATCCCAGCGTGCCGCCCGGTCCAAGGGGATGCGGCCCACCTGGCTGCTCCGGAGCGTGAGTCGTCGGGAGTGGAACGCCTCTCCCAACGGGAGCGGTACCGATCGCGTACCGTACCAGCTCAGCTCGACCACCGTGGCCTCGACGCCCGCCGCCCCGAGGGCAGCCACGAGCCCCTCCGGGTTTCCGCTCGCGTGGAAGACGAAATCGGCGTCCGCGCCGTCCGGGACGCCCAAGGCGAATTCCAGGCCGAGACCCTCGGCCACATCGGCCCGGGAGGGGTCGACGTCCACCAAGGTCACCTGCGTTGCCGGGATCTGCCGGCATAACCATGCGACGAGGAGCCCCACGACACCGCCCCCGACGACGACGATCCGGTCACCGGCCGACGGCCGTGCGTCCCACACGGCGTTGAGGGCGGTTTCCACGTTGGCGGCGAGGACCGCACGCCCAGGCGCCAACCCCTCCGGTAGCACGCGCACAGCGCGGGCCGGCACCATGTAGAGGTCCTGGTGGGGGTACAGGCAGAAGACGTGCCGCCCGAGGAGCGAAGACTGCTCGTCCGGTGCCTCCAGCACCTCACCCACACTGCTGTACCCGTACTTCACGGGTCCGGGGAAGTCGCCTTCCTGAAACGGCGCTCTCATCGCCTGGAACTGGGACGTCGGCACCTCGCCCCGGAAGACCAGCGATTCAGTGCCCCGGCTGATCCCAGAGTAGAGGGCCCTCACAAGCACGTGGTCGGGCGCCCGCGGACCGAGCTCGGATGTGACGATCTCTCCTTGGCCCGGAGTGCGAATCCAGAACTGCAGGGCGGTTCTCGTCACGAGCGTTCTGGTTGCTCCGTGGTTAATGTCGGTCCATGAGTCGAGACACCCAGACACAAAAACGTCGCACTGCCAAGCAGAGACGCGGGTGGCCGACGCTCGATGTGGCGCTAGGGCTGGTGCCCCTCCTAGCGGTGTCCTTCGCAACTTGCTGGATGCTCGCCCTCCCGACCAGCCAGGTGGCCCTGGTCGTGGCGCCCTACCTCGGCCTGGGTGCGCTCCTGCTCGCAATGCTGCCGGCTTCCCAGGCAGGGCCGGGCCTCGGCCCAGCGAACCGACTGACGTTGGCGCGAGCCACATTAGTTCTTCCCCTCTTAGCGCCAACGCTCTGGCCTGGGCAGTTCAACGCGGAGGGCTACTGGTGGATCGTAGGGCTGTCCACCGTGGCGCTGATCCTGGACGCGCTCGACGGGCCGTTAGCGCGACGGACCAACTCGGAGAGCGCATTCGGGGCTCGTTTCGACATGGAGCTGGACGCTTTTCTGCTCATGGTTCTGTCCGTGCTGCTCTGGCGCAGCGGCAAGGTGGGACCGTGGGTCCTGCTCGTGGGTGGTCTGCGCTACTTCTTCGTGGCCGGTGGTCTCCTGTGGTCACCGCTGCGGGGGGTCCTGCCACCCAGTCAGCGGCGCAAGGTGGTCTGCGCGGTGCAAGGCATCGTTCTGGTGTTTTGCCTGGCCCCGGTGATTCCATCGACGCCGGCCACCGCTCTCGCGGCTACGGCCCTGCTCCTCCTCGTCTACTCATTCGTAGTGGACGGCTGGTGGCTGGCACGACGTGACCGAACGCGGGAGCGATAGGCTCGCAGGATAGTCGCGGGCCATTGGATGGCCTTGGCATTCGTGAGGAGGCTGAGCGGGGTTCACATCTTTCGAGCCCGGTACTCGACCCCCTCCAAGCCTTCGAAGTCTGAGTCTTGAGTCCAGAGAGTTGCTCCGACGCTTCGAGCTGTCGCCAGGATAACGCTATCCGCCAGCGGTAACCGCATCTCCGCGCTGATGTCCGCGGCCATGATCGCCAAGTCCCCATCGAGATCGAGCACCCGTCCTCGCTTCATTTGAGCGACGGCTCGCAGTGCCTCCTCGGCGTCCCGTTGTGTCCGAATTCGCTTGAAGACTTCGAAGAGAGTGATGCTCGGTACCGCGAGTTCGCCGAGGTCGATGATGACGCCCGCGAACTCTGCGGCGTTCGGTCCATCGGCGAAGAACTCGAGCCACGCTGAAGAGTCGACGACGTTCATATCCGGTCGTCTTCGCGGGGCACCGTAGTATCGATTCCCCTGAGGAAGCCCCTCATGGACTCGATTGGCTCAAGAGGTATGAGCTCTATCCGGCCCTTGAAAGGGAGCGCCTCAACTTGTTGCCCGGGCTTCAGGCCGAGGCGCTCCCGTACGTCCTTCGGGATCACGACCTGATACCGGGACGAGATCGTCACGATAGTCATCACTCTCCTTCGTCAAAGTCTAAGTATGATACTGTGACGAACGAACGTGGTTCCGCAAGACGATGTCCGTTTGAAGGTCGAACCATCTAGCTGGCCCGAGTACCAGCCTTTTGGAACGCCATCCCGAGCTCGGTCGAGCCGGCCGCACATTGGCGATATCAGGATCAGCCGCGCACCTTTGCGACGTAAGTGCCATCGGACTGAAGTAAGGTGCAGTAGATGTCCTCTTGGACCGACTCTAAAGAACCGCCAGATGGGCCAATGGACACTGGCCTATTGGGCCGGTGGATGGCTCGTATGGCAGGTGATGGACGTGATGGGCGATCGGTGGGGGCTCACCGAGGGGCTGGGGGCGGGCGCTCCACCTGCTGCTGATCATGGGGTTCTTCGTCACGCTCGTTCTAGCCTGGTATCACGGGGAGAAGGGACGGCAGCGGGTGAGCGGGCCCGAGGTGTTGATGATCGGCGGGATCCTCGCCTTGAGCGGGGTCTTGGTGCCGGTCGTTTGACGCCGGAGGCGATTCTGGGGGACGGTAACCGGACCACTCATTGAGTTTCCCGTATCGTGAGTCTGACCATGGACCCCTTCTCACTCAAGAGCGTGAAGACCTTATCGCGCGACAGCCGAACCTCCGAGTGGGTCCACGCCTTCCTCCTTGGTCCCGGTGACAACCGGGCATTGTCAGATGGCCTGAAGAAGGCAGAGCGGCGCTGGTTAGGTCCCATCGAGGTCCCGGTCGCGTGGCTCGAGCGGTGTTGCGGGCCTGAGCCCGAGATGGAGTTTCAGGTCGGCCCCGTGGGTTGGTCGAACCGACTGGCCACTCTCACCGAAGCCCTCGACGCGGGGGTCGACTTCCCGCCGATCATCGCAGAGTACAGAGATGGCCGGCTCAGCGTACGCGACGGGAACCACCGTCTCGGCACGTTCGAATTGGCGGGCCGTGAGACAATGTGGACGCTGATCTGGTACAACTCGCAGGGTGATCTCGAAGAGCACCGACCGACACTGCTCGCCTCGGGCATCCTCTAGCTACCGCGGGGCCGGTGATTCTACCGGCCACCTCCCCCCCGCCTTCGAACATCCGGCGTGATATGCCACTCCAGATTGTTCGGTGGCGTGACCGACAGCTCCTCGGGTCTCGATAGGGCCCTCAGCTGCGGGGTAAAGTCGTAGGGGATCACCGAGGGGCGCGTCGTGCCGCCGCGGTTCATGTATTCCCACACGATCTCGCCGTCGGGTTGCACCTGGAACAGCCGTCCGGTGTTGTCCTCGGCTATATAGGTGTTGCCGTTGGGCAGCCGCTGTTGGGTCCCCATGCTCTTGCTGAAGAACCTGAGGTTCGCGTAACCGTCTGTTTCATAGATCCAGACGATCTCCATCGGGTGATGGGGATGCGGCTGGTCGCGGGGCGCTGGATCACATCAGCCGACAACGCCGACGCGCCACCCGTCGTCGTGATCAACGACGGCTTCGCCGAGCGGCACTTCCCCGAGGGCAGCCCGTTGGGTCAACGGATCAACATGAGCGACCCTCAGAACCCCCGTTGGCGCGAGATCGTCGGGGTCGCAGCCGAGGTCCGCTACTTCGGCGTTCGGGACGACAGCCGCGACGCGCTCTACCTGCCTTACGAGCAGGCGACCACGTCCTCCGTGATCGTGACGCTCCGGTCGTCGCGTGAGCTCGCGGGGCTCGGGGGCGAGGTCCGGGGCGTGGTGGCGGCGATGGATCCTTCATTGGCCGTGGCCCAGATCCAGACGATGGAATCGGTGGTCGCGGCGTCACTCGGTGGAGATCGCTTCGTCAAGTTCCTCACGAGCCTGTTCGCGGGGCTCGCAATGGTGCTGGCGGTCGTCGGCCTGTACGGCGTCGTGTCCTACAGCGTCAGCCAGCGGCGGCGCGAGATGGGCGTGCGGCTGGCGCTCGGAGCCGAGGGCCGTGCGATCAACGGAATGATCATGAAGCAGAGTCTGACCTTTGTGGCGATCGGTCTCTTCGTCGGCGTCATAGGTGGATTGGCGCTGACTCGCCTCATGGAGGGCCTCCTGTTCGGCGTGAGCGCATCCGATCCGTGGACCTACGGGGTCGTTGCGGTCACCCTCACGGCGGTGGCCGCCGCGGCGAGCGCACTCCCCGCTCGAACGGCGGCAAGGGTCGATCCCATCCAGGTGTTGAAGACGGAATAACAGGACGAGCGGCCGCGTGATCCAACAGGACGATGACGACGTCGCCATATCCGTTCATCATGGCGATCGTGAGCGCCGTCCGTCCGTCCATATCACGGCCCGGATACGTCATGGCCTGAGGCGCGTATATGAGCGTGCCGCTGCGCGCGCCCGCCTCCAGCAGAACTCCTACTGCCTCCGCGTGGTCCTCGTCCGTGGCGAGCATCAGTGGCGTGATGCCTCCGGCCCGGCGGTTCGGATCGGCCCCGGCCGCGAGGAGAAGCTCGAGGACCTCGCCGTAGCCACCCTGGGCGGCAAGCATCAGTGGCGTGTACCCGGCGTCGAGGGTCAAAAGGCTTCTGCGTAGACGTGAATCCACGCTTGCGCCCGCCGCCAACAGCGCCCGTACGGAACCAGCGTCGCCGGCACTCGCCGCGGACATCAGTGGGGTCCATCCCCAGTTGGTCGATCTGTCGACGGAGGCGCCGGCATCGAGCAGACGCTCGATCATCGCGCTGTCTCGTGCCTCAGCGGCCCACATAAGGGGGGTGAAGCCCGAGGCAGAACGCGAGTCGAGGTCGGATCCGCGGTCGAGAAGAGCGGCAACGACCTCCGAGTGCCGACCCCGTACCGCGAGTGCCAGCGCGCTATAACCACCGCGACTCTTCCAGTTCGGGTCCGCTCCCGTGTCGAGAGCCGTGGTGAGGGCCTCGGTGTCTCCGATGGCCGCGGCGATCAAAACCCGCAGCCTCACATCCCCCATTGCGCTCGCGTCGCCTGCCTCCAGCAGGGCGGGAATGATCTCAGGCTGACCCGAATCAACTGCCAGCTTCAGGATTTCCGCGATGAGCGAGGCGTCGCCGAGGGCACCCACGACCGCCAATACGATGTCGGTATGTCCCGCCGCAACCGCTGCCGCGAGGGGTGACCGGCCGCGATCATCTTCGACGAGCGGATCCGCTCCGGCCGCGAGGAGCCGGAACGAGACATACACATGACCTGCCTCGGCCGCGTAGTGGAGTGGGGTCACGCCGTTCGACCTCGCCGCCTGAGCGCTGGCGCCGTTGTCCAAGAGCTCGCTGACGACCTGCACGTTGCCCGATTGGGCCGCCGCCATCAAAGGCGTCACGCCCAGCCAAGATACCGAGTCGGGTCTAGCGCCCGCCTCGATCAAGTGCCTGACAGCTTCAGCCTGCCCGGCCCTCGTCGCCTCGTTCAGAGCCGAATGGAGTCGCGCTCTGTCGGACCTCCGCTCCCCACGGTCCAGGAGCAGTTGTAGGACCTCCAGATGTCCCTCCCTCGCTGCGAGGTCGAGCGGGGGCGGGCCGAAATAGTTCCGACGCTGCTGCGGGATGTTGTCCGCTCCGGCGTCCAGGAGGAGCTCTGCCACCCCGACGTTTCCTGTGAGCGACGCAAACATGAGCGGGGTCCACCCCATCGATGTGCGCGCGTTCACGTTGCCGCCCCCATCGAGGATGTGCCGGACCGAGGCCGAATTTCCGGCAAACGCGGCCGCCATCAGCGCCGTGAGCCCACCCGAAGCCGTGGCATTCGTGTTGGCGCCTCGCTCGATCAGGAGATCGACGATCCAGGGACGGCCGCGAAGCGCCGCCAGCGTCAGCGGCCGGAGACCGTCGGGCCGGCGAGCCTCGGCATCCGCGCCTACCTCCAGCGCGTGCCCCGTCTCGATGGAGTCACCTGCGTCGATGCCCTGAAACAGCCTGGACTCAGTTGGGGCGAGAGGTCGACCACCCGTCGACGCGCACGCCGTGGCAAGAGCGCCGACGATCACGACAACGGTCGCTGACCACAGTCGAGACCGTCTCGCCACGGACGGGCTGAAGTCGAATTTAGGGACCACGTGTCGACAGCAACCACGACGGCACGAGAATGCGGGGCCGGATCACTCCTGAGACGGCCGGGCCGAGGTCCTGGGTCAGGGACACGCGAACGCCGTCGACAGTCGCTGACGGGCAGGAGCGAGTCCGGCTCGCGAGCCGAAGCGATGCGACCGCCCACCGGACCACCAGGCCCAGGGAGACGAGGAGCCAGATGCCGATGAGGATCTCGTTCAGTCCGAGAACCATCGGGTCCGGTCCGAGCGCCAATTGGGCCCCCGGCACGATGACCGTGGGTGCCGCCGGCACCGCGACCACGGTGGGTAATCCGATCGATCCTGTCTCGACGACGGGGAGCGGGGCGGCGGGCGCGTCCTCGGACGACGTGGCCAGGGCGACCACGGGCAGAACCAGGGCGAATCCCAATGCGGCGAGCCAGATGGCCCGCTCTGTCCTTCCCTGCCTTCGCAGCACGGTCGAGAACACCAGTGCCGCCAAGAGAATCGGGAGCCCCACGGCGATCGCGTACCCGATCATCGTTCGTCCTCCAAATCCTCGAGCCGCCGGTCGAGAAGGTCGCGCATGCGACGCAGCGCCTCCGGGTCCAGATCGAACTTCACGAGTTGCAGGAGGAGCTCCTCGGGAGAGCCTCCGAACAGGTGCTCAGTCACCCGGCTGAGCGCGCTTTCGCCGGCGTGGACACGCTCTACCTCAGCCGTGTACCGGTCGGCCCGTCCCTCCCGACTTCGCGACACATAGCCCTTGGCCTCCATGACCCTGAGCATGGTGTGGACCGTGTTGTGGGCCAGGTCGTCGTCGAGCGCCTCTCGTACCTCGCCGACCGTCGACGGACCCCTGCTCCACAGGGCACGCATGATGTCCATCTCGCGTGGCGTGAACCGTATTTCCATCCCAATTCCTAATACCTAAGGAATTAGGGATACAGTACGCACGGGGCTCGGAAGTGTCAAATACGCGGATCCAGCACGAGTGCCATTAGAAGAGGGCTAGCCGCTCCCGCCGCTGCCCCCCTCTCCGGTCTTCTTCACCATCTCCAGAGCCCGGTCCTTCTGGATGAATGTGCGGCCCGACTCCATCCAAACGGGCATGGGCGCACCGCGCAGGTGGTGATTGAGGAACTGGCGTGTGCGGATCTGGAAGTCCTTCTGGTTCTCGTACTGACGCAGGCCGTGCCCCTCGCCCGGGTAGGAGAGCAGAATCACGTCCTTCTCGAACCAACGCAGCCCGTTGTAGAACTCGATCGCGTGCATCAGACGGACGGTCTCGTCGTCCTCGCCGTGGAGCAGAAGGAGAGGGGTGTTCATGTCTTCCGCGCGGTGCACGGACGACTGGTCGACGTAGAGCTCGGGATCGCTGTAGAGATCCGTCCCGAGTCGGCCCTGCCCGTAGATGTCGTAGTTGTGCGCGTTGTTGCCCCCACCCCAAAGCGCGTTGAAGTCGCTCACGAGGTTCGTGGCGGCAGCCCCAGCGACGATCGCGGCGAAACGGTCGGAGCGTGTCGCGATGTACGTCGAGCCCTGCCCGCTGAACGAGTGGCCATGCAGAGCGACCCTGTCCGGGTCGACGTAGCCCATCTCGATGACCGCATCGAGCGCGGCTTCGATCGACTCGAGCATGTCTTGGTGCGTGGGTCCGATGGTGAAGTGGATGTCGGGCTGCATGACGAGATACCCGTCGCTCACATAACCCGCGAAGTTGGGCGAGCCCTGGTACCTCGGCGTCGGATAGCTGTGCAGATTCTGTGAATTCTGCTCGTAGTAGTTGATCAGCATCGGTCGGCGCTCACCCTCCTGGTAATCGTCGGGGATGGCGAGCGTGCCCTGCTTGGGTGTGCCATCAGATGCGTTGTAGTCGAAGAGGATCCGACGGCCCCAGTTGTACTCTGTTTGTTGCGGGTTCGCCGATGTGATCCGCACGGGCGCCTCGTGATCGAGATCCGACAGCCAGTAGTCCGGGAAGGTCGCGAAGTCCTGGCGTGTGAAGATCACGACGTCGGCGTCCTCGGCCTTCGTCGGATTTCCGAACCGCGCATCATCGAACACGAGCTTTTCGAGCTCACCTCCGTCCAAGCGATAGAACCCCGCCTTCTTGGTCCACTCCCCGTACGCGGATAGGTAGAGGGGCTCGGAGAGGTCGAATTCGTCCTCATCGGGATCCGTGTCGATCACGCGGAAGCGGATCTGGTTCTCCTGGCCGATGCCCTGCGTGAGGTTCTCCGGCGCGCTCCCGTCCATGGGAACTCGATAGAGATCGTGGCGGTGCATCACGATCGCGTCGCCTGATGTCGTCCACCCGGCGATGCCATAAGGTGGTTTTTCACCGAAGCGGTCGAACTGCGTGTTCTCGAACGTGACCGGCGCATCCGCCGAAAGGTTCTGGTGCTTCTTCGCCTCGAGGTCGTAGCTCCAGACGTTGCGGTCCTTCCAATAGAGGTAGTTCCCGCCGTCGGGGTCGAAGCCGAGCGTGCGAAGCTGCCGCTCGAGGATCAGCGTGCGCTCGCCGGTCTCGACATCGACGACGTAGAGGTCGCTGTAGCTCGGTTGCCAGTCTGATCGGTAGGCACGGTTGTCGGTCCCGATCACCTCATGGCCGTCGTCGGAGATCTGGACGGTCTCCATGGTTTCGTCGGCGAGTTGGACGTAACGGACCGCGGTCCCACGCTCGATGTGGACGACGCCAGCGTGCGTCCGGTTCTGGTCGGCGTTCGCGCGCGATTCCTGTCTCGACTGGATCTGTTCGTCCCCAACATGCCAGATGTTCACATCGGCGATGAACTCCGGGCACGCCGAGGCGGCAACCTCTTCGGGCCCCAGCGGGCGTCCGTCGTCCGAGAAGCGCCTCGCCATGTTCACGATCGTCGGGCCCTCGTCCTCTTCCTCGGCCTCGTCGTCACCTTCACCCCCACCTTCGTCGTCACTCTTCTTCGGAGCCTCACACAGCGCGGAGGGCGACGGGAGCTGCAGACGCGTCGCCACGAAGAGCCGGGTCGCATCAGGCGACCAACGCAGCGCGGCTTTCTCGCTGATCACCCGGTCCACCGGGAAGCCGTGCCCGTTCGCGTAGGAGGGCGTGGCATCGCCCGGGCTCTCACCTTCGTCGTCGGCTCCCTCGTCGTCTTCATCGTCGTCGTCGATGGGCCGCGGATCGAGCACCAGGGCCGCAGAGCCCTCGGAAAGCGCCGGCCAGAGCAGGAGTGCGTTCTCGCGCTCCGTCAGATCGTCGTCGTCCTTCCCTTTGAGGACCGCCAACGCGTCCAGCGCGGGCTCGACCTCATCATCGGGATCTCCACCCCACGTGATGCGTGAATACGTGGCCTCCCGCTCGGCGTCGAGCACCGTGCGGACGCGCGTGCTCAGCGCGAGGAGGTGTATGCCGTTCGATTCGCCGTCGGGCCCGTCCACTGTGTACGCCAGTCGAGCTCCAGGCTCATCAGCAGCGTACTCGTTCACATAGGCGATCAGCTCCTCCATCCCCGAGTCGAGGTAGCGCACGATCAGGTCGGTGCCCTCGTGCTCGGCGTCCGAGTCGGCCGCGCGCTTCTTCAGCATGAACGACCGCCCCGCCTCCGCGAAGCCGAACGACTCGGCGTTCTCCCACTTCCGTGTCTCCCCCGTCTGGAGGTCGCGCAACTCGACGGCGCGCGCTGGCCGGTCGACGTCGTCGCCGCCACGGCCGTTCCCGCCCCCTCCGCCTCCACCTGCCGCGCCGCCGCGGCCGCGACCGCCCTCTTCCTCAGGCGGGTTGATGTAGTAGGCGACCCACCGGGAGTCCTTGGAGAACTCGGGGTCGCTGCCCCGGATCACCACGGCCGGCTCATCACCTCCGACTTCCTGGATGAAGAGCGAGTCATCGACCTCGCGCCGGCTGTAGGCGTAGGTCACCCACCGCCCGTCGGGCGAGATCGAGGTCTCCCCGATCGAGCGCCATCTCGCGTAGTCGTCGATCGTCAGGACCTTTTTGCCACCTCGCATCGGAGCGGCGGTGTCCTGGGCGAGGAGGGCGCCGGCGTTGGTGCGCGCGGGCCCCAGGGCGAGGGCGAGCAAGGCGAGGCCGAGTGCGGCCGGAAGCATGGCGGCGAGGGGCGATGAGCCCCGGGAAAGACGGATCTTCATGGTGTCTCCAGCGAGCCTTCGGAGTGTCTTCAGCAACCTTCGCACGGGAACGGTCGTGCGTGGCCAGCATGCGCCGGGGGGGCTCGCACGGCAAGGCGGAGCTAACGGGGGCTCGCCAGGAGTCTGCCTGAGTTCGTCGTCGCCGACACCACACAACAGAGGGGCCTCCGGCTCGGGGCGCCTACGGTGCCCCTCGACCCAACCGGCCACAACCGAGTGGGCGTTGGTCAGCAGGGTTGTAGAACGAAGGAAGCAAGAGGTATAGAACGAAGACGGGGCCGGCTCGGAGGCCCTGAACGTTCCGTGACACGGGTCTTCGCAGTACCATCACGAGTTGGATGGTCGGTAACGAAGACCACTCCCCCAGGAGTCCCTATGTCCCTGCAACACTCACTGTCCCTCGGCATGTTGGTCACACTCGGTTGGACGGGCTCCGTCGCCGCACAGAGCCAGCCCCCTTCCGAGCCACCGGCCGACTGGGGCGTCACCGCGATCGACTACTCCAACGTCCCCTACCCCTACCCGGTTAGCTACCTGAACGTGGAGGTAGACGGTCGCCATCTCCAGATGGCGTACATGGACGCACCGCCCGTTGGCACTCCGAATGGACGGACCGTCGTCTTCTTCCACGGCTTCAACTTCGCCGGATATGCGTTCGGCCCAACCATGGAGATTCTGCGGAATGAGGGGTTCCGCACGATCGCGATCGACAGAATCGGGTTCGGACGCTCATCGAAGCCGATCATGCACTACGACTTCAACATTCCAGCCCGGAACACGCAGCGGCTCCTCGATCACCTCGGCATCGACCAAGCCGCGATCGTGGGGCACTCGATGGGCGGGATGGTGGCCAGCCGCTTCGGCATGAGGTACCCACAGAGCGCGAGCCACGTGGTCTTCATGAATCAGATCGGGCTGAGTGACAGCCGGCCGGGCCGAGGATGGAACGAGCCTTCCTACGACGGGGCAAAGCCCACGCCCCAGGAGCACTACGAGCAGGTCCTGCGTGGACAGGTGCGATACTACAACCAGGGATGGAAGCCGGAGTACCTACACTGGGTCGAGGCGCCGTTTGGCCTGGTCTTCAGCGGCGAGTTCGACCGCTGGCTAGAGGTGCGGGGACGACTCGGTTCGGCCATCTCCCAGGATCCGGTCGTCTACGATTGGCAACACATCTCGAGTAAAGCGCTGGTGATCGGTGGGGCGGACGACCAGCTTCGTCAGGACTACGCTGCCGATGCCCGGCGCGTCGCCGAAACACTCCCGAACGCCGAGTTGGTGCTCTATCCAGGGATTGGGCACAATCCCCAATTCGAGCATAGCGAGCAGTTCCACGCCGATCTGGTCCGGTTCCTGAAGTCTGATCCGAATGAGCCGGCGGACCAAGGGTGGCGAGACTCGGGCCTCGGTCGCTAGACGTCCGCCGTGTCGATCAGCACGCGCCAATTCAGCGTGTTCATCGCCTCTCGTGGTGGTAGTGAGTCAGCGAGGAGAGGTGTGATCTCGGAGCCAGTCGGCGAGGGCAGGCTCATCAAGGTCACCGCTCGCCATAGAGAGGATGATGGTGACCACGTCTTCTTCAGGCGCGTCGATCCGATATCCGTTCAGACCCAGAAAGAGATACATGGCTTGGAAGGCGACACGCTTGTTGCCGTCCACAAAGGGATGATTGCCTGAGAGTCCAAACCCATAGGCGGCCGCGATTGCCATGAGATCTGGTTCGGGGTCGTAGTGGAAGCGGTTACGGGGGTGCTCGAGGAGTCCCTTGTCGCGTAGCCCGAAAGAGCCGCCGTGGGATTGGATCTGATCAGCGTGGATGGAGGGGATCTGCACAGAGGAGAGCCAACGTGGCTCGGTCACTTGGCGAGTTCACGCATGGCGTTTCGATAACGCTTTGCTCCCTCAGCGTAGATCTCCATGGCCTCTTCGAAATCAGGATCGAAGGGAGTGATCAGGATGCCCTCCTCCGTTTCGACCAGATGGACGGTGTCGCCTTCGCTCAATCTCGCCCTTTCAGGACCCGTCGCCCACGCTGTACTGCCGCTCAACCCCGCCACGCGTTGGTCAGCTATTCTCGGCCGCTTGAGATCAGTCGGTTGTAGAGGAGGATCTCGGGTCGATACTCGAAGTGCACGACATCGAAGCGCGGCCACTTACCGCCCCACACGAAGCCGTGCCTTTCGAAGATCTCGACGACGGCCTGCGGAGGACTCCACCGCTGCTCCAGCGGGATCAGATGCCACTCCTCTCTGTTGAACACGCGGCTCCACCTCCAGTACGCCTGTAGCCCTTGGTAGGAGTTCGGCTCGAAGTCGACTGCCAGTCCAAAAGCGTGGTAACTCCGCGTGAGGGACCCCGCTATTTCTCTATCGATGAACGAGTAGGTGATGTTGATTTCATCGATCCAGTCATTCACGGATCCATCGTCGGTCGCGGCTTCCAGCATGTCGCGCTCAACAGCAGCGAGCGCGTCAACGAGAAGGCTGTTCACGAACAGTCGGTGACCGAGGAATGTGGTCGACTGACCGTTCATTCGGATTTCGGTCTCAGTGCGACCCCAAAGGCTCTCCAACACGTCAGTGCAAGACGTCGAGGCCTCCTCGGCAAGAGGAGGGGGCTCCGTGAGGGGCTCGAGAGAGTAGCTATAGAAGATCGAGTCGCAGTCTTTCACGCGATCCAGCCGACCTTCCTCCAGCATCCGACCGTCAAGGAAATGGATGGGTCGGGTGCCTACGGAGAACACGACGTCCTCCTCACCGTACGTCACCGAGTCGATGAGCGGTCGGTACGCCTCAACGAAGGCTCTCACCCTCGGATCGCCCCAGACGGTGTCTTCTGCGGATGCCGTCAGGCTCGGCAACGGTGACGGTGACGGTAACCGTAGCCGCGCAGAGCCGACCCATCCCGCAACTCCGAGGACGAGCGCGAGAAGAAGTCCTAGCGCGAAGCGCCTCTTGGACCCTACGCGATTCGTCATGTCGTTCAAGTTCTGAGTCATGTCAGATCAGCAAACGCACGTATGTGAAATCTTCTCGGTGGCTGTGAAGCTTAATTCCACGGCCGCATACGAAGGGTGGCTGAAGAAGGTCGAAGTCGCTCTGACCCAACAGAAGGGATTCGCGGGGATCGAAGTGATTCGTCCGGCCAATCGCGCAGCACAGGAATATTTGATCCTGCTCCGCTTTGCAACGCTGCCGGACCTCGAAGCTGGGAGGGTTCCGCAGTCCTGGAGGACTTGGCGGAGTAGCGACTACCGGAGAGCCTCAGCGCTCCGGCTGGGCGGTCGCGAGGCGATGGTACTCGTGCGCGATCGTAAACGGCAGCTGTCGGAGCGATCCGGGGGAGACGGCAGGAGCGACGAAGAGATCGATGTAGTTGGGCGGGGCAGCACAGCCGGCGATCCCCCTCATCCGCTCCAGAATGGCGAGCGAAGACTCAGATGTAAGGGTGACGCAAACGACGATACGCGCGGGCCCGGAACGGCGGACTCGGACTGGTGCCGGGCGTGGTCCGCGTGCCGCAGTACGAGGACTGGGCCGGGTACGACGACTGGCTCGAGATGAATGCGTGCCCGTGCTGATGGAGGACTTCATGGGCCCGTTCCCGTGGCGCCCTGGGGGTTGAGCCCCAGGGGATGGGGGCTGGTCCGGCGACGCCGAAGACATCATCCACCTAGCGACGACCATGTCGTTCAAGTTCTGAGCCATATCAGATCAGCAAACGCTCACCGGGCCACGTGAGCGCATCACGTCATGAGAGCCGGGGTGATGCTCCATGAGAGCGACCACTCACCCCCATCGTCTCGCTCGAGGCACACCATTCCGCCGTTCGAGAACGAGACAGGTGCCCTGTCGTCCTGCCCGATCAGCAGCAGCGAGGTCAGTCGTGCCAGGTGCGGCAGATGGCCGATCAGGACGAGGCTTTCGTCCGCCATGCCGACACGCTGGACCCAAGTGACAGGGTCGTCCATGGGGCCCAGCCCATCGGCGGGCTCGATGGATGCGTCCGTGAAGACGGCCGCGAGTGTCTCCGCGGTCTCGCGGGCGCGCGTCTTCCCGCTGTGGCGAATGGCTCCGCCACCGAAAGCGGCTGTGGCAGACAGGAACGCGACAACCCGCTCCACCTCGCCTCGTCCCTCATCCGTGAGCGCCCGGTCGGGGTCCTCGTCCTTCGACTTGGACTTCCCGTGTTGCATCAGGTAGAGGTGCATGTCGTTCCGCGTCGTCGGCGTCAGAGTTCGGCGACCAGATGCCCCAGGCCGACGGAGCGAAGCAGCCCGGCGAAACGCGGGTCGTCACGCCAACCGAAGACGCGCGGGGCGGCGAATAGGTAGAGGAGCGTCGGGTCACGATCCTCACGAGCACACTCCAGGAGCGAGAAGGCCGTGTCGAGATCTCCGAGACCCGAATGTACGGTTGCCAGCCAGAAGTTGCAGACGTGGCCCTCCGCGGATCGCTGCTCGAGGTCTCGAAGAATCGACTTCGCATTGTCCGAGGCGCCTACCAAGCCGTACAACCCCCCTTGGATTCCCGTCCAAGCCGCAACCGGTGACAACTCCACGGCGCGGTCGATCGACTCGACAGCCTCCTCGAGACGTGCGGAGCGCATGAGGATGTCCGAGTGCGCGACCGGCGCTCCTGGACGATGAAGCTGAAGCGTTTTGGTGAGGAGCAGCTGGCCAACACCTAGAGGTCCGACCCGGCACCGACCATCACTCCCCAGCCCCCCCGACCTTTAAAGCGGCCTCTGACACGCTCGTGTTCGAACACCCGTCAGGATGAGCCGTCCAGTTCCGCGAGAGCCTCCGCGAGAACCGAGGCCCAGCGATGTCCGAGATCGGCGTCCGCCCACACCATCCGAGCCCGACCGAGCAGCTCTCTCGCAGCTTCGCGCTGGTCCTGAGCCACGTACACCAACCCGAGCTCCAGATTGGCCTGCGGGTTGTAGGGGCTGACTTTGAGTACCCCTTCGAGCTCGGTGCTTGCCCGATCGAGCTCGCCCATCGTGCGAAGAATCCGCGCCGCCTGGGTGCGCAGGGTGGTACTCGCGGGCTCCAACTCCATGGCCTGCTCCAAGTCTGTCAGCGCCTCTGGATACTCTCCGCGTAGCTCATGTGCCCAGGCCCGCACCCGCGAGGCGACCGGTCGAAAGATTTCGAACCCGTAGGCCTCGATCATCTGCTCGATGCCCGCGACCGCCTCGTCGATCTCATCCGGTCGCTCGGCTTATGTAGCCCCAAGAAGAAGTTCCCGATCACCGGTGGATGGGTCCCTTTGCAATAGGTCAGCGGGTCCCGGGCCACCCGGGGTGCGCCAAGCCTGACCCAAAGCCTGACCCACCCCCTCTCGGACCCCTAGATACCAAAAAGCCGAAAGGCCGCGTCGTTAGCGGCCTTTCGGCAGTGCCCCGCCAGGGACTCGAACCCCGAACCTATTGATTAAGAGTCAATTGCTCTACCAGTTGAGCTAGCGGGGCGGGCCGACCGAAAAATTTCGGCCGAGTCGGAAAGCTATTCGGGGCGAAACAGAGGTCAACCTCGGCGACGGCTCACCTTGTTGATGGTCTGATCCAACTTCTGTAGGAAGTTCGACCGGTCGCGCTTACCGAACGGCGCAGGCCCTCCGGTGATCTCGCCGGACTCCCTCAGGCCAGCCATCAGCTCACGAGTCGCGACTGCCTCACCGATGCTCTCCTCCGTGAAGAGCCGGCCCCGTGGGCTCAGCGCGCTCGCGCCGACCTCGAGGCAGCGTCCCGCGAGCAGGATATCCTCGGAAACCACTATGTCTTTCGGCCCAGCGTGCTCGACGATCCAGTCGTCGGCGGCGTCGAGTTGACCCTCGTTCTTCACGACTACCAAGTCGATCCATGGCTCAGTGGGGACCCTCAGCCAACTCTCGGCGACGAGCACGACCTCGAGCTCGTACCGCTTGGCGACCCGGTACACTTCATCCTTAACCGGACACGAGTCCGCGTCGACGATGATCTTCATCGCCACGCCGCCTGGCGATGGTCGATCAGCGGCCCCCGAGCCCATGGTGAATGGTCTCCACGAAGCTGGACTCGGCCTGCTCGCCCTGACCCCAGGCGGCCGCTTCCGCCCGGATGGGCCGACGTGCTTGGATCTCCTTCAGCGAAAGCCCCTGCTCCATCAGCTCAGCTACCGCGTCCCGCATGCCCTTCAGAGCATCCCGATACTCCCGGAGGTTCTCGCGAGTGGAGAGCGCGCCGTGCCCTGGGATGACCTGCGTGTCCTCATCCATGACCGCAAGCGCGGCCCCTGCGGCCGCGATGATACCATCGATGGAGCCGCCGGTACCGGTATCGATGAAGGGAAAGCGATCGCGGAAGAACGTATCGCCCATGTGCACCACGTTCGCCCGACGGAAGTGCACGATCGCGTCACCGTCCGTGTGCGCGTTGGAGACGTGGAACCCGTGCAACTCGTCACCGTTGATGTAGAAGCTGATGTCCTCGGTGAACGTCACGATCGGTAGCGCGCCGTCCGCGACCGCCGGAGACTCGGAATCCGGCCTCCCGATGCGCTGGAGTAGCTGATCCACGCTGAGCCGCTCGCGAACGTTCTCGTGAGCAACGATCAAGGCGCCCGTCGCCCCGAGGTTCTCGTTTCCACCCGTGTGATCGCCGTGCCAATGTGTGTTGAACACAAACCGCACTGGCTCGGACGTGATCGCAGCGATCGCCGCGAGAATCTTATCGGTGAGCGGCGCATACTGGTCGTCGATCAGGAACACCCCGTCTTCGCCCACCGACACCCCGATGTTGCCTCCCGACCCCATCAGCATGTAGACGCCATCTGTGACCTGCTGCGTGGTGATCTGAACGTTGTCGAAGTTCTGCTGGGCGGCCACGGGGGCGGCGAGTCCGAGCCCGGCTAGGGCGAGAACGGCTGCGGTGCAACGCATGACGAATCTCCTGCGGTGATTAGAGCCTGGGACCAATGCCTTACTCCTGCGGCTGCCGAAAATGGGCGTGGATCGCCGGCTGCGCACCTCCTCTGGCTTTATGACCTCCCTCGCACCACGATCCACGTCCATTGTGATCCGGAGCCCGCCCATGCGCCGTGAAGCCTTGTACGTCCTGCTCACCCTCCCGTTGTTAGGCCTGGCCAGGTGTGCAGATGAAGGCGATAGCGCTCAGACGACGGACTCCGACCCTGTAGGGATCGACTTCCAAACGGTCACGAACAACCTGCTCGAACGACTCGACCTTGAGGCGGGTGAGCGCGTCCTGCTCGTGGGCGTGCCCGGCCGATTCGACCCGATCGTGCCGCTGCTGCGCGCTGGTTTCGTGGCAGCGGGCGCCGAAGACCTGGGCGCTTGGGCCGAAGAGGGCGAGGCGCCCTCGAGTTGGGGCACTGATTTCACCGCCCAGATCGCGATGACCCAGGGTGATGCCCTCGTGGATCTACTCAGCGATGTGGACGCGGCGATCATGCTGCCGGGAGCAACCGCGACGCACACGGTCTACGGTGCCCTTCAGGATGTGCTCAGGCGCGACCAGGGCCGGACGATCCACTTCCACTGGCTCGGCGCGTACGACCTGGACGGCGCCGAGCGTTCCATCGACGGAATGGTCGACGCCTTCTACCAACGGGTGCTGGTGGACACCGACTACCGGGCACTCGGCGAGGCCCAGGTCGCGTTCGAACAGGCGATGCGCGGGTCGACTATCCGGGTGACGACGCCGGCCGGCACGGACATCTCCTTCCAGATCGGCGACCGGCCCGTGACCAAGCAGGATGGCGACGCATCCGCGGCGCGCGCCGCGCGAGGCCTCAACCTCATCGACCGGGAAGTGGAACTGCCGGCCGGCGCGATCCGAGTCGCCCCCATCGAGGAGACCGTCGAGGGCGTGATCGTGTTTCCGCCCTCCGACTGGGGCGGCTCGCGCACCGAGGACCTGACGCTGCGCTTCGAGCGAGGCGTCATGGTGTCCCTCGAGGCGACGGCAGGAGCCGACGCCGCGCGCGCCGAGATCGAGGCAGCCGGCAGCGCCGGTGAGGCGTTCCGAGAGTTCGCGCTCGGCTTCAATCCACTCCTGGCGATTCCGACCGAGGGCGAGCGCTGGATACCCTACTATGGGTACGGAGCGGGCGTGGTCCGCCTCTCGCTGGGCGACAACACCGAGCTCGGCGGGAACGTGGGTGGTGGGTACGTGAGGTGGAATTTCTTCGTGGACGCGACCGTGGAGGTCGATGGCGAGGTGTGGGTGGACGAGGGCAGGCTCGTTCGGAATTGACTCCCAGTCGGTTCCTACCAGGTTGGGCACATGCGACGAGAACCGGAAGCTCTGACGATTAGAGTGGATCCGGACACCGCCAGGTGGGCCAGAATCGAGGCACGCCGCCAGGAGACGAGTGTGTCCGCGTTCGTCGGTGCGCTCTTGCGTCGAGAGAAGGAGAGGGCCGGCGTCTATGAGCAAGCGATGGCGAGATATCTCACACAGTCACCGACCGTCCTGCGTCCTGATGGATCTGGGCTCCCGGCCCGCGAGCAAGTGCACGACCGTGGGGAGAGTCGCTGACAACCAAATGTGCTGGTATGCGCGGGGCGGCTTAGCTTCTCGCAGATTCTACCGGGAGGTCGTCCCATGGAACGCATGAGCATGGGGAGCACAAGGTCACGGGCACCAGTCACAACGGCCGCGATCGTGCTCACGTTAGCCCTCTTCCGCCTGCGACACGCCGACCTACCTAGGCCCTGAAATCCAGAGCCCTCCCCCGACGTCCTACCTACAGCCTGAGGCCTACCAGACCCGGCGCATGTTCCCGGACCTGGACATCGTACACCACGGCGCGTGGGTGGAGACCGCTTCGGGCCTCTTCAGCGGTATCTACGTGAACGGGCACCCTGGGGTGCTGACGGAAGACGACGTCTACGCCGCGCTTGAAAAGCCGGGCGGCTCGTCGCGGAGGCGGACGTAACCTTCGGCGGCATCGAACCTCTCACTATCGACGGCCGCCGAGGCTGGGGCTGGACTGAACGTCTGGAGACCCCCGAGCTCGGCGTCGACTGGGTCGCTTACCGCGCGGTGGTCCCTTACGACACGATCAGCTACGCGATCGAGTTCTACGGCAACGACCCGGGGCTAAAGAGGACCGCGCCGGACACGCTTCGCACGATCGTGACATCCTTCGCGGTTGGCGAGTTGAAGTGGAACTGGCCCCTCATTCTGATCTTATCGGGGATCACGGTCTTGATGGTCGGGATGGCCAAGAACCGCACCCGCGCCCGTTCGCTTCGCCTGCAAAGCATCACTCTGCGCCAAGTGAAAAAGGGGGCGCCGGTCGAGGAGGTGGAAGACAGGCAGCCCGAGGCAGGTGATGGTGGGAGCCCCAGCGGAGGTGGCAGCGGCCCCCCTTAGTCCCGGACCGCCGGGCAGATCCAAGTCGCGCGCACCCGTCCTACCTGAGCACGATCCGGCAGCGGAAGCCGTCGTCCACATCTGCCATCAGCACCGCCCGCCGGCCCTCGGACATGCCGAGCGTGATCGTGTCGGGCCTACCCTCACAATCCGGGCGTTGAACTCGAACCGTGTGCTGACCCGCCTCCACCTCGAATCCCGAAACGAACTGCGTTCCGTACTTCTGGAGCTGCCCCACGACCTCTCCGTCGATCTCGACGTCCGCACCCTCCAGAAAGTCGCCGGCCCACGTGAAGTCGATCTGCACGATGTAGCCGGTCTGCCCGGACAGAAAGAGCCATGAGATCGCCAGAACGGCAGAGACCACCACCAGAGCAGCTCGCCACCGCAGCGATCGCACGCTCTGCCTAGAAGGCGCTCACCCCAGTCATAGCCTGACCGAGAATGAGCGAGTGCACGTCATGCGTACCTTCGTAGGTGTAGACCGACTCGAGATTGGCCATGTGCCGCATCGAGTGGTATTCCACCAGAATTCCGTTGGCGCCCAGCAACCGACGTGCCTCGCGCGCGATGTTCGTGGCCATGTCGCAATTGGCGCGCTTGGCCAGCGAGACCTGCTGTGGGGTCATGGTTCCTTCGTCCTTCATACGACCGAGGCGGTAGCAGAGCAGCTGCCCCTGGGTGATGCTCGTGAGCATGTCGGCGATCCGCACCTGCTGGATCTGCTTTCCAGCGATCACCCCATCGAACATCACCCGCTGCTTCGCATACGACACGGCTTCATCGAAGCAGGCCATCGCAGCCCCAACCGCACCCCATGAGATGCCGTAGCGGGCCTGCGTGAGACACATCAGCGGGCTCTTGAGTCCGTTTGTGGTCTCCGGCAGCAATGCATCTTCAGGAAGCTCGACGTCCTGCAGCACCAACTCGCTCGTATCTGAGGCCAGCAGCGACAGCTTGCCCTTCTGGTCCTTCGCGCTGAAGCCCGCCGTATCCGTCGGAACGAGGAACCCGCGGATCGTCTTCGTATCGCCGATCTCTCCAGTCTGGGCCCAGATGATGGCGACGTGCGCCATGGACCCGTTCGTGATCCACATCTTCGAGCCGTTGAGCAGCCAACCGTCCGAGGTCTTCTTAGCCGTGGTGATCATCCCCGATGGATTCGACCCGTAGTCCGGTTCGGTGAGTCCGAAGCAGCCGATCGCCTCGCCGCTCGCCAACTTGGGCAGCCACTCGGTGCGCTGCTCCTCGCTGCCGAACGCGAAGATCGGGTACATCACGAGGGCGCCCTGGACCGAAGTGAACGACCGAATGCCGGAGTCCCCGCGCTCGAGCTCCTGCATGATGATTCCGTACGAGACGTTGTTCAGCTCGGCGCAGCCATACTTCTCTGGCAGATTGGCGCCGAATACGCCCAACTCGGCGAGCTCGGGAATGATCTCGGTCGGAAAAGTGCGGGAGTGGTATGCCTCTCCGATGATCGGCATGAGGCGGTCTTCCACCCATGAGCGCACCGTGTCTCGCACCATTCGCTCCTCTTCCGAGAAGAGCGAATCTAGGTCGTAAAAATCGATGCCTTCAAAGCGGGCCATCGGTTCGATTCCGTTCTTTGAGTGTGGAGCGCTGGGGAGGGATCCAAGCGCCCGGAAATCTACTCGGTCGTCTGATCCGGGGTAGCGTCCGCGTCGTCGAGGGACGGTGGTCTCGCCTCGACCGCACGGGTGTTCCTGAGGCGCATACCGCCGTAGACGATCTCCCTGGAGACCTTGGATCCGATCCAGATCGCAGCCACGAGCGTCCCGGCCCAGCCTCCGACCACGAGATCGGTCGGCTGGATCACGATCCAGACGTAGAGCGCCACGATCGCGCCGAACGCGAACCCTCCCGCCCACCCCCACCACCCGGCGCGGTTGCGGGCGCGGGCCTTACAGCGGTCGCACCAGAGAAGGCGGTCCAAGTACATCTGATCGCGCACGTCCAGACAGCGAACGCACGTGACCTCGTCCGGGTATCGATCGCGCCAGGTCGGACGCTCGTCCACGTTCACACCCTATCCCCCCGCGAGCGCCCGTACGAGCGCCGCGGTGAACTCCCTGGTCGATGAGCTTCCGCCCATGTCGACCGTGCGGCTCTCACCGATTTGGATCACATGGTCGATGGCAC
>Ga0066376_10000045_pt1 | contig 86976 bp, 65 predicted proteins | sample Knorr_S15_td_Bot_FD_77009 | JGI IMG/M metagenome (GOLD analysis project Ga0066376, IMG submission 77009) | Marine microbial communities from Southern Atlantic Ocean transect - Knorr_S15_td_Bottom_ad_5009_LV_A | ecosystem: Environmental > Aquatic > Marine > Oceanic | place: Southern Atlantic...
AAAATGATGCCTCGTTCCTGAGAAGCCACCAAAGTGTTGGCAGTACCTAGGTCTATCCCAAGATCCTCAGAAAAGGAAAAAAACCGGCCGACGAGTTGGTTGAACAAGGGAAGCGAAACAGGGAGGGGGAATCAGGTGGCAAGAAAGCCGCGGGCAGTATAGAAAGGATGAGGCAGAACTGGAAATAAACAAGCCGGCGGCCCCAGGAGGAACCACCGGCTTTCCGAGTCAAGGAGGCTTACTCAGTCTCCTCGTATTTACCGGCGAACATCATGCCAGTCCCGTAATCACGACCTTTGACAAAATCTAAAACCACAATGGCGCCAATCAGCATGAGCCCGGTCACGATAAGCATGACGCTTTCCACCGGCGGACCCGGTTTGATTTCCTTGGGTTCCTTTGGAGCCTTGGCTTCCTTGCCTTTTTTGCCCTTGGCTGGTTTGGCAGCTTTTTTGCGACGTCCGGCCATGATAATTAGAGGCGGGTGACCACCGCATCACCAGCGGCAATCGGAGCATTTCCAACCATCTGAACAGTGGCTGCGGCTTGGTGAGTGTTGACGGTTTCGATGTAAATCCGGCCTTTGTAGGTTGCGCCGTTATAAACATCGAAGGTGAAGCCTGGCTTTACTTGATCCTGAGAACCCAAGTTGATGACCACCACGGGGGTCCCGTCATACGAAGCATCCAGGACGACGCCTGCCAAATCAGGCTGAGCGTTCAATGTATTTAAATCAACCTTATAAAGTTTGGCAACTTCCGACAGCTTGGCTTCGGCCGAATTAGCGCGGTCCTTTTCGCGACCCAAGGCAATGGACAACTCATTGGCTTGCCGTTGAGCTTTATCGTTCCCTCTTTCAGCGGAGGCTTTGGACTTCAATGCACTATCCCGGGAGTCAATGGCGTCGTCCCGCTCGTTGCGCAGGTTGCGCGATTCCGTGCTAATCTCAACAATGCGTGCTGAGTTTGAGCGGTTGGTACTTTCCAAATCTCCCAATTTACCTTCAATGCCGGAAAGCCTTTCCCGCATATCACTGTTTTGGGTTTGTTCCGTTTTCAATTCTTCCGACAAAGCATCTCGGTCGCTTTCGACTTGGGCTTTGGAAGCAGCTAAACGGTCTTTGGCGCCTTCGGCATTGGTGAGCTGGGCACGAAGCTCACTGGCTTCGGTGTTAGCATCAGCTTGGGCGGTGGTGAGTTGGACCTGAAGATCTTCAGCTTGCACGCGGTAACTTTCGCTTGCACCCACTAAGGAGGCAGCGGAGCCTACAAAAAGGCCAGCGAGAGCAAGATTCAGGACGAGGAAAACCTTTCCGATGGGGCTCATGGGTGAAATTCGAGCAGAGAGAGGGAGATTTGGGAGGGGCGAAGTGCCGATTCAGAGAGTATTAGACACTCTCCGAGTCATGGTTTCACTCTCCTTTGGGTGGCGAAATCGTACTTCCGGCCAGGGATGGGGTCAAGAAGGGCTTCGTGATTTGCTGAAGGATATAGACCAATCGGGCAAAAAAGTCCTCAGAAGGGAAAGGAATGCCCCCAAAGCAAGCAGAGGCAAGAAGAGCCACCCCCATTGCATATAAGGTGTCTGGAATTCCCCGCCAATCCGAGCCAAGGAAACCCCTAGAAAACCCACCTCGCCTGCAGGGATTTCGGCGGTCACCTGACCAGCGGCCGAAATCAACACGGTCCGGCCCGTATTGGTGGCTCTGAAAATGGCTCGGCCGGTTTCCAAGGCACGAAATTGAGTGGCAGCCACCATTTGATCCATTTCCTCACTCAAGCCATACCAATTTTCATTGGAAAGAATCAAAAAGGCTTCGGCGCCGGCCATGGCTTGATGCCGGAATACCCCCTCGAAAACATTTTCCCAACACACCGCCGCGCCAATTTTCCAACCATTCCACTCCAATGGGCCGGGCAAATCAGGTCGGGCAAAATCAGGGAATAAACCGAAGCCACCAAAAATCATCAGCGACATGGCTTTTGCACCGGGAAAATGACCATCCAATGGAAGTTGTTCCCCAAAAGGCACCAACTCACTTTTTGCAATCTGGTCCAAGAGTGCACCTTCTTTGTTGAACACGGCTACCGCGGAATGGCGTGGGCTCCAGCCTCCGGATTCTTTTTCCACCGCTTGGTAAAAATGGCTGCCAGCGAGAAAAAAGCCACCCGAAGAGGGCACCGTTTCAAAAAGTTCGGCAATTCTTCTTTCTTGAAATGCGTTCAGGGTGGTGACGGAAACGACCTCGTCGGCATCCCCAGGCCAAGGCCGACGCATCACCCCGGTTTCCCCCGGGGCAATCATCGGAAAGGGATACATGGTTTCCGCCCAAAGAATGAGGTCGGCGTTGGGATGCTTTGTCAAACCAGCTTCACTGGCGGCTTTTTGTTTAGCAAACACTTGCATGGCGGTGGGGATTCCTGATTCTTCCACACCCAAAGCACGAGCATGTTTTTCTCCCAAACCAATATTGGCTTGAATGGCCAAGGCTTCCAACGGGGCAAGTGGGGTGACGTTACCTGCTGGCAGCGCCACCGCACCTAAATAAACCAATAGCGCCAACAGGACGGGATTCCTGAATGGTTTCCGCATCAGGCTCGGGCGTTGGTAAAGCCAACAACCCACCACCACCACGATGATGGTGATGCCACTTTCACCCAATACCGGCACTGCCCATTGCACTGGCGCCAAGTCCGCCATACCCCACGCAAAGGAAGCCCACGGCACCCCTCCCATCGGAGTCAAGGTGCGTAAATATTCAATCAACAAAATGGCCAAAATCCCGGCATTCATCGGCGACATCCTTTTACGCAAGCGGCGAAAAGCCCAGCCCTCCATCATCCACCAGCCGCCAAGGTAAATACCCACTCCTATGGGAGGGGCCCACCCCATACCAGGGGCGACGTGCTCCAAAAAGCGAAAAGACAAGGCGAAAAAAGCCACCCCACCCAACAAATCTCCTTTCCAACTTCCGCCCCTCTCCCAATACAAAAGACGCAAGGCCGGAGCCAAAAAAACCACGCCCCACCACCACCAACCCGGTAGCGCCGCCGCCCGGGCTAGAGCAGCAAGCAGTGGCAAAAAAAACAGGAGTTTCATGACCCTAGAGATGAAATGGAATAAATTTCACCGCGTCCCCAGCAACCAAATCAGAACCCGCCGAAAGAAAAACCAAGCCAGTGGCACCAGCCAAAGAAGTCCAATCTCCAGAACCCGTTTCCGATTGAACCCAGGCCTCCATTGGTCCTTTTTCAGGAAATTCTAAGTGGGCCGGCAAAAAACGATCCCGCTTCCGAGCACGGGCCGCATTGCCAAGCCGAGCTGCAAGCATTTGCAGACCTGGCGTCGAGGTCAAGCCCAACATGCCGCTCACTAAACGTCGGCCAAAAAGTTCCAAGGTCACGAAGGCGGAAACCGGATTACCGGGCAAGCCAAGCAACCAAGTGTGGTTATTTTTTCCGAGCCACACCGGTTTTCCGGGTTGCATGGCCACACCATGAAACCAACATTCAAATCCAAGCTCCTGGAATAAACCTGGTAGGTAATCTCGCTCCCCCATACTGACCCCGCCGATAGTGACCACCAAATCACTGGTTTCCATAGCTTCCGTTAAGCCCGCCCGTAAGACTTTCGGGTCATCAACCAAAGATTTTTGGGCGGTGATTTCGGCGCCAAAACCGGCGCATTGAAATGCAGCTCCGAAACGATTGGAGTCCCTCACTTGGTGAGGTAGGGGTTGTTCCTGCCACCCAATGACCTCATCCCCAGTCGACAACAAACTCAGCTGGGGTTTCGGACGGACCGCAACTTGGGCGGCGCCGCAACCCGCCGCGGCACAAAGGTCCGATGGCAAAAGCATGGTCCCGGCCGCAACCACCTGCCGACCTGCCTCACCAATTTCCCCTTCGCAACGGATATGGCGGCCTTTTTGAGGAGAGGATTGAATGACCAACTTTTCCCCCTCTCGCTGGGTGAATTCGACCGGCACAACGCAATCTGCCCCGGCGGGAATGGAGCCTCCGGTCATGACCGGGGCGGCTTGCCCTTCGCCGACCTCGGGAATCTCAGACGAGCCGGCGTAAACCGTAGCCAAAATTTGGCGGTTTTGGATTCCGTCGGCGCTCCGCAAGGCAAAACCATCCATGGCCGAACGAGAAACCGGAGGCTCTGGTCGGTCCAAAACGACATCGGCGGCCAAAACTCGGCCCAAAGCATCTTCCAACGCCACGGTTTCTGCAGGGCGCTGCAGGGCTTCAACTCCTTCGGTAATCCGGGCCAACGCTGTTTGCCAAGGAATCAGCGGATTTCCGCGGTGCTGCGTGGAATAAATGTCGGAAGTCATGATGAGTCACGCAAAACTTTGCGGAAGAAGAGCATAATAGGGAACCGCCTCATGCGTAAAAAACAATCCATGCCTTCCCCCCAACATTTGGCTCTCTCCTGCCTACTCCTTTTTGGATGCGGCAACCCTCCTGATTCCACCACTCCCGCCGATTCCTATGCTTCCTCAGCGGTAGATTCCGGGGAAAAAGAGCCGACGCCAAAGGATGCCGTTTTAGTGCGCACCGTCAAAGTCTTTTTGGAGGACATTGAGAAATCCGTCGAAGCCGTGGCCAATACCCAATCTTTGGACCGCGTCGATTTACTCCCCGAAAGAGCGGAACCGGTGCTCGCTGTTTTGGTAGAGGAAGGGGACCAAGTTCATAAAGGCCAAGTTTTGGCGGAACTTCGAAAAGAAGTGGCGGGGCTGGCTTTGGCGGAAGCAAAAGTTCGCTTGGCGGAGGCGGAGAATGAGGTGGGACGAGCAGAACGAGATTTTGAAAGAAATCGGAAATTGGCGGAACAAGGTGGCGGCACTTCGCTGCTAAGTGAACGAGATTTGGACACTTCGCACCAAGCCTTATTGACGGCTCAGACTGCTTTGGAATCTGCACGAGTGGGCACTGACCGGGCTCAACTGGATTTGATGCGTTGCACTTTGCGTTCCCCCATCGCCGGCACCATCACGGTCCGAGATATTTCGGTCGGCGACATGACCACCATGGGCACACGGGCTTTTGAAATTGTTGACCTTTCGCAGCCGCGCCTAGTTTTTTATCGTCCGCAACGAGAGCTGTCTTTGCTAGCGGTGGGGCAATCCATCGAAGCCACCAGTGAAGCTCTTCCCGGAGAAACTTTAACTGGCAAAGTGGAACGGATTTCTCCGGTGGTGGATGCAGCAAGTGGCACCATTAAAGTCACCGCTTTATTGGACCCCAAATGGCAAGGACTGCCCACCGGAATTTTGGTTCGCCTCAAAGTAGTCTTGGCCAATCACCCGAATGCCCCGCTCATTCCAAAAAAAGCTTTGCTTTACGATGCCGACGGAGTCTCCTGCTTTGTGATTGAAAACGGTCTCGCAAAACGCCTCACCCTTCAGGTGGGATTTGAAAATCCAAATTACGTGGAAGCCCTTGAGTCCGGACTCCAAGGCGGTGAACCGGTAGTCATCGTCGGCGCCGATCGCCTCGAAGATGGAGACTTAGTAGAAATCTCCGAGGAATAGGGCATGAGTCAAAACTCATCCAGCCCGCAAGAGGGCCTACTCAGCTTTGGGGTAAATCGCCCGGTAGGCACTTTGATGGTGGTCCTCGCTGCAGTTATTTTTGGTTTGGTGAGTTTGGCCAGACTGCCGCTCGATTTATTACCTGCAGTTGACTACCCCTCCCTTACGGTGCGCACCGCTTACCCCGGCGCGGCACCGGAAGATGTGGAAGAAAGAGTAACTGAAAAACTCGAAGACACACTGTCCACGGTTGGCAACTTAGTGCATTTACGCTCAAGTTCGCGGGCTGAAGTCAGTGAGATTTTGTTGGAGTTCGAGTGGGGTTCCAACCTTCCTTTTTTAGTCCAAGACGTCCGCGAACGGATTGACCGAGTCTTCCTCGGCCAAGGCGTCGAAAAGCCACTCATCCTCCGTTATGACCCTAGCTTGGACCCGGTCATGCGCTTGGCCATTTCTGGAGGTCATGATTTGGTTCGACTTCGTGACTTGGCTGAACACGAAGTGGAACGGAGCCTTGAAGGAATTGAAGGTGTTGCCGCCGTAAGGGTACATGGTGGATTAGAAGATGAAATCCAAGTCCGGGTAGACCCCCAGAAATTAGCCGCTTATCAAATTTCTGCCGAACTCATCCGTGACCGCTTGCGGGCTGAGAACCTCAACGTTCCTGGAGGCTCTCTAGAAGAAGGATCAACCGAATATGTAGTACGCACTCTGAATGAATTTCGTTCGTTGGAACAAATGGAAGATTTGCCGATTCTCACCCGAGGAGAAGCCATCATTAAATTGAGAGATTTGGCCACCGTTCACCGGACTCATAAAGACCGTGACGTAATCCTTCGCGTGGATGGCCAAGAAGCCGTGGAAATAGCTGTGTTTCGAGAAGCTGGCGCCAACTTGGTCGATGTCGCAAAACAAATCAACAAAAAACTCTTTCCCCAACCGACCAAATATTCAGGTAAAAAAAGTAACAATTTTTCCCTTCCAAAAACCAAATCTATTTCGGAAAACTTGCCGCCCGACGTTCGCATCACCACGTTGAGCGACCAAAGTATTTTTGTCAGTAACGCCATAGGCGAAGTTCGCCAAGCGGCTCTTATTGGCGGGATCTTGGCCATTTTGGTTTGCTTTCTTTTCTTGAGAAACTTAGCCGTTACCATCGTCATCGGGCTATCAGTTCCCATCTCAGTGATTGCCTCTTTCGGTGCCATGTATCTCACTGGCGTCACCCTGAACGTGATGTCACTTGGTGGGTTGGCTTTGGGTATAGGAATGTTGGTTGACAATGCCATTGTGGTGCTTGAATCCATCACCCGCTGCCGCGAAGAAGGAGACCAAAGGATGCAAGCCGCCATTCGTGGAGTCCGTGAAGTAGGTTCAGCAGTCACCGCCTCCACTTTGACAACCATTGCGGTATTCGCCCCGATTGTTTTTGTGGAAGGATTGGCTGGTCAAACCTTTGGCGACCAAGCCCTCACGGTGGTTTCCTCACTCCTGCTGTCCTTGGCGGTAGCCCTGTTTTTCATTCCAGGCCTAGCTGCACGCCTTCCAGAAAAGCAAACTGCCGCGAAACCCAAGCCGACGATTTTGTTCCCACGTATCCGTCAAGGTCGGAGATTTTTTAAGCTTTTCCGCACAGCAAAAAAACCCTGGGTTTGGCCACTCACCTTTGCAACCCTGGGGATTGGGGTATGGTGTTTTATGCAACAAGGGGCCTTGCTTGCCCCTTTCGCTGATACCGTTAAAGCAATGAAATCCTCGGGCTGGAATCCGGTGCCCGAAGAAATTCAAATAGCTTCTGCCCGTTGGGGATTCGGGGGAACGTTGTTCATGATTCCTACCTTGTGGATGATTGGGGAGCCATGGTTAAGAATGGGAATCGGCTTATTGGCAGATTGCCTTGAAGCAGGAACTAGGCTCCTGAAATTAGCTTGGATTCCTCTAGGCTTTGTTGGCGGAGTCATTGTTTGGATTCCCGGACAACTTGTCTCGGCAATGCAGAAGTACTTATTTACCGCCTATCCCAAATTCTTAAAGTCCGCATTGCGCTCCCCAGGTTTGGTTTTATTGGTTGTGGTGATTGCTGCTGGCTTCACTTTTCGAACCGCCGGTTCATTAGGGAAAGAATTGCTTCCGGAAGTTTTACAAAGTGAATTAACCGCCGATTTGATTTTTCCAGCCGGGTCTCCACTCGAAGAAACTGATGCTCTCGCCAAACGCCTTGAACAAAAGATTCGTCGCATTGAGGGGGTAATGGAAACGGCCACTTTTTCCGGAGCCGACCGAGAATCAATTAGCATCCGAGAAGAGGGTCCCCACACTTCTCGTTTGTTAATTCGCACCGACACCGGACCTGGAGCCCGGGAAACCGAAAAGAAAGTTGAAGCCCAAATCCGGCTCATTTTGGACAAGGACCCTTACTTGGCGCGCTATCGCATTCGTCGGCCCACCCTACTGGCCATGAACACCCCGCTTGAGGTGGAAGTTCTAGGAGATGATTTAGAGGAATTGCGGCTTTATGCCAATTCCCTAGAGGCTCGTTTAAGAAATCTTCCTGGCATTGTGGATGTCCGAAGTTCGGTAAGGCGTGGTAATCCCGAAGTGCGAATTGAATTGGATCGGGAACAACTCTCTCGCCACAACTTGACCGTTGCCGAAGTTGCCAACCGCCTACGATTGACTGTGGAAGGTGAGATTGCTTCTACCTTCCCTGGCAAGGACGAGCGCATTGACATTCGGGTACGCGGTGACTTGTCTCGCATTCACCGAGTGGAACAATTACGTGAGTTGCCCATTAACCCAAGCTCGGATAAACCCTTACCCCTAGGCGCGGTAGCCACCCTGACCATTCAAGATGGTCCCAGCGATATTCGCCGGGTGGGTGGTCGTCGGGCAGCGGTACTTGGGGCCTCGCTGGCCGGATTCGATTTAGGAAAAACTGCCGCAGCAGTCGAAGCCGCTATCCATGCAGAGCCTATTCCACAAGGAATGGAAGTGCGGGTAGGGGGCCAAAAAACTGAAATGGATAAGGCACTGAGTGATTTAGGTTTTGCGCTGCTGCTAGCCATTTTCTTGGTTTATGCGATCATGGCAGCTCAATTCGAATCCTTAATTCAACCCTTGCTCATTTTGTTTTCGGTTCCTTTGGCGGGAGTGGGTGCGGTGCTGGCTTTGGCATGGACCCAAACACCGCTATCGGTGGTTGCACTCTTAGGCGCGGTCGTCCTAGCTGGAATTGTAGTCAACAATGCCATCGTCCTAGTTGACCGCATGAATAAAAATCAACAGCGGGGAATGGCTTTAGAAGAAGCCATTTTGGAAGCCGGCAAGGCCAGAATTCGTCCTATCTTAATGACCACCGCAACCACCGTCTTGGGAATGCTCCCCCTGATGGGCTTCATGGGAGTGGGCAACGCCGAAGGCGCTGAATTGCGAGCGCCGATGGCTTTGGTGGTGATTGCCGGCCTGCTCACCTCTACTTTGTTAACACTCGTAGTCATTCCAACCGGATATTCCCTGCTATACAAGGGAAAGAGAATTCATGCAAACTGACTCGGGTCATCCCGCACTCAAAAAGTTTTTCTTACGGCTAAACCGCCGGCCCATTGCGGTTTCAATGTTGACCATTGCTTTACTAGGGGCCGCCGCCATTGCAGCTTGGAGGTTGCCGGTGGAACTTTTGCCCAAGGGCTTTGCCTCTTCCACCATCACCGTCAGCGCCCCTTGGCAAGGTGCAAACCCGGCCGAAATTGAACAGCGCATCATTCGTCCTTTAGAAGAGGAGTTAAGAACAATCCGTGGGGTGAAAGATGTCATCGCAGTGGCTTCGTCCGGGAATGCCATTGTAGCCATGACCTTCCCCGGTGATTTTGACATGGACCAAGCCCATGCGGAAGTTGCCGACCGGATTGAAAGAGTGCGGCCGCTTTTGCCAAGAGATGTAGATCGAGTACGAGTCCGCCGCCAACAGATGTCCTCATTCCCCATCATTTTCATGGGGGTGCTCTACCCGCCGGAAGATTGGGAAAAATCTCAAGACGTGCTTGGCGATTTACTGCAAGACCGCTTAGAAGCTATCGATGGGGTGGCATCGGCCTCTCTCCGAGGTATTTCCCCTGCTTCGATTCGCATCTTGTTGGATGAAGAACAAGTCATTGCCAATCGAGTGGACATCGGCGCCTTAATGGCGTCTTTACAAGGGGATAATCTTTCCCTGCCGGCAGGTGATTTAGATGAAGGTGGCAAACGCCACATCATCCGGGTGGATTCGCGCTTTCAATCTATGGAAGAATTAGAGGACTTCCCCGTCAAACCGGGCCTCACCATTCGGGACATCGGCCGCGTACAAAAAGTACGCTCCGCACCTGAATATATTTTCCGCATCAATGGCAAATATGCGGTCAGCGTTGGAGTAAGCAAAGAAACTTCGGCCAACACTTTTGCGGTTTGCAAAGAGGTAGAGCGGGTAGTGAAAGAGGTTTTTCCACTTGACCCGGAACTTGGCAATTTTGAATTCTCAGTTTATTGGAGCCAAGGGAAAAATATTCAGAGCACCCTTGAGAACTTGGTCAAGGACGCGGCAACTGGCGGTCTTATCGCGATTGGGATATTGTGGATTTTTCTGCGGCGCCTTCGCTATACCTTGCTCATTGCGGTTTCCATTCCATTTAGTGTGCTGCTGACTCTGGCTTGGATTTATTTCCGAGGCGAAAGTTTCAACATGTTGTCCATGATGGGAATCACCATTTCGATTGGTATGTTGGTGGACAATTCAGTGGTCATTGTGGAAAGTATTCTCTCCCGGCGTGAAAAAGGAGATGGTTTAGAAACCGCCTGCGCCGACGGGCCTTCCGAAGTCATGCTGGCTGTCATCACCGCCACCTTGACTACGGTAGTGGTTTTCTTGCCGCTGATTTTCATGTCATCCGACCGGAATGCCAAGTTGATGAGTTCCGCCATCGGTTTCCCACTTTGCATTTCCCTTTTGGCAGCATTGTTTTTGGCCATTATCATCGTCCCGGTTGCTTCAAGGAACTTAGGGGACACCAAGAAAACTGCCAAAGCCACCCGCCAATCCAGATCTTTAGGACCATTACAAACCGGCTTTCCAAAACTGGTTGCTTGGGGCCTGCGCAATCGTTTTCGTGCACTTTCTTTAGCAGGGATTTTCCTGGCCTCCTCCGGCCTTGCCGACACCGGCTCCTCATTTACCGAAAATATGGGCATGGGCAGTCAGATGTCAGTTCGATTAAAATTCTCACCCAACCGGAAAATATGGGAGATTGAAAAAGACATCGTTGCTATCGAAAACAGTTTGACAGCTGAAGTCAAAAAACAACTTCACCTCGAAGATTTCGGCATCGATTTCAACCGGAAAAGAGGCAGTATTTATTTCTGGCCAGATACCCCGCCTTCTCCCGAAGAAAAGGAAGCTTCCTTCGCCATTCTGCGGGAAACTCTGCCCAAACTCGCAGGACTTAGCTACCGCTTTGGGGATGACTTTGAACAACGCACCGCCCAGGGCGATGGCCGCTGGACTCGGGTTCAAATTGAAGGACCCGATAGCGTAGTGGTAGAAGAATTAGCCGAAAAAATTCGGCAGGAAGCTACCGCCAAAAAACTTTTTAAGGAAATTGCCAAACCCAACGAAATCGCCCGCGAGATTTTAGTTTCCCTTGACCGCGAACAAATGGCAAGAGTGGGTGTGAATAGTCAAACCGTCGTCGGCTCTATCGAATGGGGCTTGCGTGGCTTCATGATTTCTAGATTCCAAACTCCGCGTGCAGATCTGCCTCTCATTTTAGAATATGACACCCCCGGCAATCCTTCCAAGGCTGACTTAACTGAACTCTCCATTTGGACTGGAACCGCCGCATTGCCCCTGTCCACCATGGCTTCCTTTCTGCATAAACGGGGACCCACCGCCATTTCTAGGCGCAATGGCCAAACCATGACTCAGATTGGGTTTAAGCCAAAGGGCAAAGATATGAAGGAAAACTATGGGGTGGTTAAAAAACTCATGGACTCGCAAGATTTCCCTGAAGGCTACCGCTGGAAACAAGAAGGCGGCTGGCAAGGATTCAACGATGACATGGCCGAATTACAATCTGCATTCATACTTGCGGTGGCGCTGGTCTTTTTATTGATGGGCTTGCTGTTTGATTCCATTGCCTTGCCTTTCTCGGTCCTCCCCACCATTGCTTTTGCCATCGTTGGAGCAAAATGGGCTTTCTACATTTTTGGAGTACAGATGGATCTCCTTGGGGCAGTCGGCATGATTGTGTTGGCCGGCATTGTGGTCAATAACGGCATTGTTTTGGTGGACCGCATCCTTCGCTTGGAAAACCGTGGAATGCCACGCGAGTCAGCGGTAATTCAAGCCGTTTCCGACCGACTCCGCCCGGTTGTCATGACCGCCCTCACCACCATTGTGGGGCTATTACCCATCGCCCTCTCCAAACCCACCGGCGAAGGTTTCAATTTCCAAGGCTTAGCCGTTGGGGTTGCCGGCGGCCTTGCCTTCACCACCTTTTTCACTTTGTGGACGGTTCCATTGCTTTACACCTTGCTTCGCGACCTCGGCGATTACTTTCAAGGACTCTTCCGACGAAAGACCGCCCCAGTTTCCTCCTAACAGGCCTTGCCTGCTTGCCGAGAAAAGAGGACAATGCCTCTCCCTCGGCCTTATGACCACGCTCCTTCAAGATTCAACTTCGGAAAATCCACGCTTTGCCATCGTGGTCTCGAGCTTTAATTCGGATATCACCGACGCCCTCTTGGCCGGTGCCAAAGGAGCATTTTCTGCCGCCGGTTTGCCTGCCGAAGCCCTTGCTATCCACCATGTGCCGGGTGCTTTTGAACTCCCTTTCGTGTGCGACCAACTTGCCGCGAGTGGCACTTTTGCGGCGGTCCTAGCCTTAGGTTGTGTCATCCGCGGCGACACCCCTCATTTCGATTTTGTTGCCGGCCAGTGCGCAAAAGGCATCGAAGAATCCGCCCGCCATCGTGGTGTACCGATTATTTTTGGAGTGCTCACCACAGACACCTTCGCCCAAGCCAAACACCGGGCGAGCCCCCATTCCCTGCAAGACAGTGATGCTATTGCCCAGGACCGCCAAGTGAAGGTAACCCCTGAATCAAATAAAGGTGCCGAAGCCGCCTTGACTGCCATTTCTATGGCAAAAGTCATGGAGACCTTGGCATGAGTAATTCCATCCGCCGACGCACCCGAGCTCGGGAACTTGCCTTGCAGTTTCTTTATTCCTTAGAAATGCAGGGCGGAACTGCCATGGAAGATTTGCAATCCTTCTTGGACCATCATTTGAAGATTGCCGAAGACGCCCAAGAAGGAGATCAAGCAGACCGGGATCAAGTCGCTGAATATGCCAAGGGTATTTGCCTCGGCGTGCATGCCAAACTGAGCGAACGCAATCGGTGGATTGAAAATATTGCCCAAAACTGGCGGCTGGAACGAATGGCATATTTGGACCGAAATATTCTTCGCTTAGCAGTTTGGGAACTTCTTTATCAACCTGAAATTCCTTTCAAGGTCGTTATCAACGAAGCAATTGACATTGCCAAAAAATATTCCACCGCCCAATCGGGTGGCTTCGTCAACGGGATTTTGGACCGCGCCCGAATCCTTATTAATGAAGCCCGGGAAAAATGTGATGGGGTTCCCCCACCGCCATCGGCGCGCTTTGTTCCTGCCCCAGAAGGGGCCGAGGATGTGCGGGTAGTCATCGCAAATGAAGAGGAAGAGGTGCGTACCCCACGACCCACTCAAACGCCTCGGCCAGTCCCCTTTAGGCGCAACTCGGAGTAACTTCCAAGTGCTGGCAAAAATTCGAGCTGGATTGGGTCGGACTCGCAATCGAATTGACCAGGCTCTGCGGCAATTATCTGGTGACTCTTCCGCACAGGATTGCCTTAACGCTCTAGAAGAGATTTTATTTACCGCCGACGTCGGCCCGCTCGTCGGAGAATTACTTGAAGACGCCCAAGCACAATTTTCCTCTGGCACCCTCAGGGGCCCGCAAGAAATCGCCACATGGCTGCAAACTCGGCTAGAAAATTTAGCCGGTAAACCGCCAGACCCGCCGCTTCCAAAATCGACCGGAAGCACCCAAGTAATTTTAATCGCAGGAGTCAACGGTTGTGGAAAAACAACCAGCTTGGCCAAGTTGATTCACTGGCTCCAAAGCCGGGGGGAAACCGTGGTTGTGGCCGCCGGCGACACTTATCGAGCTGCCGCAGTCGAACAATTGGCCACCTGGTGCCAACGTTTAAACACGCCACTCGTTACCGGCAAAGACGGGGCAGACCCAGCTTCGGTAGCTCATGATGGCGCCGAGTTGGCCCTCAGGGAAAAGGCGGATTACTTCATCGTCGATACAGCCGGTCGACTCCATACCCAAAAAAACTTGATGGCGGAGTTGGATAAAGTCGGCCGAGTGTTGAACCGAAAAATTCCAGGTGCCCCCCATCACACTCTTTTGGTCTTGGATGCTACCACCGGCCAAAACGCGGTTCGTCAAGCCAAGCACTTTGGCGAATGCCTGCCTCTAACGGGCATTATCCTGTCTAAATTGGATGGCACTGCCAAAGGAGGTGCCGTGTTAAGTATTCATCAAGAGCTACGCTTGCCGGTTCTATTTGTCGGACTTGGGGAAAGCGTTGAAGACTGGGAAGTTTTTCAACCGAAAGAATTCGTCGCCGCCATGCTTCAAGCCAAATGATGCAGGTCTGGCTGGCCGTTGCTTGGGTTTTAGTGCCGCTTGCCTGCTGGTCACCCATGGTCCTCGACGACGCTCGCTGGGACGGAGCATGGCTGTCTTTTTTGGCTTTAGGCTTAGTCTTTGTTCAACCCAAAAAAGATTTTCAATGGTTGCCTGGATGCAAATGGATACTTGCCGGGTTGTGTTTCGGTAGTCTCGGACTCATCGGCCTAGATTGGCCTCTTTGGATTGGTGGTCTCGCCGACCGGGCACCACTGGTGGCAGTTTTGGTTGGAGTCTCCGCATTGGCAGCCTCACCATCGGCATTTCAAAGAGCCCTGCCACTGATTTGGGGAGGGCTCACCCTAGTTGCTTGCATCAGCCTCGCTCAAGTTTTGGGCTGGGACCCCCTTCACCTCAAACCACTACCCACCTCCCCCGGCACCGCCCCTCTGGCTGGGCGAAATCACGCCGCTGAATTTTGGGCGGTCGCTTGCATTGGGGTTTTAGCTTGGCAAAAAAAATCAGTCCACCCTTTGGCTTGGGCTTTGGCCATTCCGGCGGCTTTTCTTTTAGGCCATTTTGGAGTCTTAGCCAGCCGAATCTCGATGGCAGTGGGATTGTTCTTGGTCCTCCGTAAAAACTCCGCCACGCTGGTACTCGTGGCTTGCACTTTGCTGGCTTTCCTCGGCGGCGAATGGCATCGCAACGCCAGTCAACCTGCGTGGAACACTTTGGAAGAAGGGGAAGCTGGCGAAGCGCCCTTGTCCACCATGAAAGGGCGAGCCCTTCTTTATCAGGCTGGCCTCACCCACTTTTTTCAAAACCCACGCGGTATAGGACTGGGTCGTTTTGAACGGGACTATCCCCACTGGAGGCCGGCTGAAGAAGCCCGGCTTTCGCATGGAGATTGGAAAAACTCCGCCACTCGACGACCCAAAACCCCACACAACGAATGGTTGCTGTTCGGCTTAGAAACCGGCTGGCTTGGGTTTCTTTGTATCACCATGGGCCTCATTCAAATAGGGCGCAGTGCGCGCCGTTCCTGGGCAGCGCCAGCCTTAATCGTTTTGTTCCTTCACAGCTTGGTGCGGTCTCCGTTGAGTGACAACGGCGTCACTTTGGCCTTGGGGGCCTTTTTGTGGGCCGCGGCATGCGCCAGCCGCCCTGGTAATTCCCCAGCCAAACCAAGTGAAACCAAACCGCCTCGGCCGGGACGAAAAACGTTTGCGCTCACTCTATGCGCCTTGGCTTGCATCCCCGCCCCTTCGCAAATTTTGGGGGAATGGTATGTCAGCCGCCGTCTCCCTTTAGATGTAACCAAGGAATCCACCATCATGGCCGATGCCATTGCTTGGCGGCCCTGGGACTCCCGCGGCAGAGGCATATTGGCGGCTGATTTGGCTAGAGAAGAATCCACCACCGCCACCCTTCGCGCCATGTTGACTCAGGCCATTCGTTTTGATTCCACCGACCTCTTTGCGCTCACCGCACTCTTTAAATTGGAGATGGTCGCCGGCAATGAACCACGCGGCTTGGAGTGGTTGGCAGCCGCCGAAGCCTTGCTCCCTGACCATCCGGTGGTGCGCGAAAACCGCACCCTGTGGATTTTTGACCAAGCCGAACGACATCGTAAAGCAGCGCTCAAAGGATTGGGCTTAGGTCAAGCCGACGCCTCCTCCCGGTTAACCACCTCGTTTCTTCTTCGTGCTTGGGGAGAAATCCGACGTAACAATGAAGTAGCCTGCCGGGCGGAACTTCGGGCCGCAGCACGCCAGACAAAAACCCTACGAGCCCGGATTGAGCGCTTAGCGCGGGTAGAAAATTTGGATGAGGAAATGCTCCAAACTATCTTGCGACGTTACGGTTATTAGGACTTAACTGTCCGAATTCCCTTTCTTCACAATGTTGTAGCTTCTAGCCAAACCTTCGTAGGAAAGCTGATCCGCCCGAAACTGAGTCATCGATTCTTGGCGAGCACGAGCTTTGGCAGCGTCTACTTCCGAAGGCCACATTTTCTCTGCGTCGGCCGGCCGAGTGGCAACCAAACGCACCACCACAAAACTTTCACCAGCCACATTTTCTAATGGGCCGATGATTTCGCCAGCGGAGTAATCTTCCAAAGCAACTCCTACCGTGGAACGAAGCCAAGGACGAACTTTATCTTCGCCCCAAATGGGGTCCACAGCGGGTCGGATGCGACGAGAAACCCAATCCAAGGTTTGAATGGCATGGCCAGCACTTGCGCCTGCTTTACCAAAGGAGTCTCCTGCCATGATGATGGAGTCCCCCTCAATTTCAGGCTGGGGTAAGCCGGCTACAAAAGCGTCGGCGGCTGCTTCCGCCAATACACTCCGCTGAGTCTCCCGCCAATAATCAATCACGCTGTCTTTGACTTCGGCCAACTCAGGCATGGCCCGCGGGGTGGTCACTGTTGGGCGTAAAACAAAAGCAATGTCACCCACCAAAAATGCTTTGTCCATCCATTCACCAACTTCAGCGCGGAACATTTCTCTGAGTTCCAAAGTTCCGATCCTTGGCAAGGAATCCAAAGCAGTAGCCCCCACCGGAGTGGCTTCGGCCAAATATTCCACACCTTTATTCGCAGCATAGCCCGCCAAATCTTCATCATTGGCTTCAGCAATCAACGCCTTTGCGGCAAGATGAAGGACGAAGTCTTGCTTGAGCTTGTCCCCCAATTCTTCACGGGTGAGAACTAGGCCCAACTCTGGGTCCACGGTTTCTCCTTCGGCAGGCTCCGGCCGTCGATAAAGAGTAAAGCGACGAAAATCATAGAAGCCTTGAAGTTGATCTTCGGTGGGTTCTTCTTGCGTAGCCCACGCTTGCACAACGGCAGTCTGCAAAGCATCGGCACTGATAAGTAAGGCCTCAAAAGCAACCGCCTCTTCGTTTTCCAATTCCCGTTTTTGCGAGAAACCCAATCCGTCGGCGAAGAAGTTGTTCAAAGTTTCTTCATCCGGGTCCAACGCATCCGCAGCTTTTGAAAAGTCCTCAGACTTCCATGAGACAAACTCAAGTTGAAGTTCCTTGTGGTCCTCTGCCCAGTAATCCAAAACTTCTAGACGAGTTGGGATTGCGGCCGTACTCAACAAAGTTTCTACCCCCTGCACCCGCAATAGTTGACGCAAGAGATTTTCATATTGAGCAGCGCTATTAAAACGGAAACGCTGGTAGAGGTCTTTGTAGTCCGCAATTCGGCTGATGGCCATCTGGAAACGAATAAAATCCCTGACCTGGTCATCCGTCACTTCAAATTCCAACTCATCGGCAAGCTTGCTCAAGGCGGCGTATGCAATCACCCCCTCGTCGTCATCTGAGCGCGGGACACCCATGACAAACTTTTCCATAGACATGAGCCGGTAAGCCGCTTGGTAATCTTCGGAAGAAATCGACGCCGAACCAGAAGGCAAATCCAAGGTGGCCATTTCTCCGGGTCCCTCGCCGAATATGCCGGAGAATACGGCAAACATGGGGCCCGTCGCACTAAAGACGATGAGACAGAAAATAGCCACCCCGACGATAACGACTCGTCGGGTGGTGGACATAGGGGCGGCTTCGGAAGAAAGCGAAGCTTCCTCAGCCTTATCTAGATTTGGTTTGGTGCTCATTACAGACGTCCCTGCCAATAGGGGGACGAGAAGTTTACCCCCTCCCGGGGCAACATGGCCACTACTCCTGGTGAGCGGTTTGTGCCTTTAGGATGTCGCCCGAGGAATCTGGGTCAGAAGTGGGAACATCTTCCTTAGGCGGCGCTTCGGTATTCACCAGCTCTTCCTTAGGCAGGGCTTCCGCGGGTGCGGCCAATCGGCCCGACTCTGGTAAGTCTTTCAAATCCCGCAAGCCGAAGCGGTCCAAAAACTCTTTGGTGGTGCTGTAAAGAAAGGGACGACCCGGCAAATCAGCACGTCCCAAAATTCGGACAAAGCGCAAATCTAGCAAGTGGCGCAAGTGGGGACCCGATTTCACTCCACGGATGGAATCTATATCTGCCTTCAGTACCGGTTGACGATAGGCCACCAGTGCCAAAACTTCCATGGCAGCCGGACCCATGCGTTCTGCATGGACTTTACGCCGCACCGGAGCCAGAGCTTCGGCGTGGTCCTCCGAAGTGAGCAAACGCCAGGAACGGCCAACGTGGTGCAATTGCAAGGGAAGTCCTTTTTTCTCAATCCAACTCTCCAGAGCTTGGAGGTGTGCTCGTGGACTTGCGGATTCCTCAGCAGATTTTTCTCCAGCGGTTATTTCGGGATAAAGAATCTCCCGTATGCGATCCAAAGTGACCGCCTCAGGAGAAGAAAAAAGCAACGCAAAAAGCAGAGAGAGCTTTTCTTCTGGAATGGCCGATTCAGTCATAGGATTGGGGGATAAATGCAGGGCGTAGGGCTTGAATTCCCGTTCGGCCTTGGACAGCAGTATACCGACGGAGCATGGCCTGAAACCAGGCCTCAGCCTCGAGAGATGAAAGTGGATTTTGGGTTAAATCCTCGAACAACAAAGAAGCACTAGGCAGAGCAGCCACCCCCGCTTTCCATTTCTCCACCCAAGCAACCCGCCATAGCCTTTCCCCCGGAAAAACGAAGGGGTCCAAAGTTTGGCCGGGTTGGCATCCCTTGAGCATTTCTCCCAGTGGGGTGGGCAAGGCAATCGGTAACCATGGAAGGCGAGCATCACCTTGAGGGCCCGGATCCAGAGACTCTGCAGCTAAAAATTGGGGGTTGGCACCACTCCGCAAACGACGAACCCAAGCATGGGCTTGTTCCTCATTCTCGCTTACCCCAAGGCGAAGTCGGACTTGGTCCTGTTGAAAGGTCCAAGCGCGAGCACAAAGTTGGTAAATCTGATTCTCTTCAAAACGGGTGGCCATCGCTTGACGAACTTCTCTCCACGGATGTCCATACCTGTGCTGAGCCCAATGATCCAACGATTGGTCAGCGAGCAAATTGGACTGAATCTCTTCCTCACCTTTACTGAGACTCAAGGCCAAAGCCTCTTGATTTGCGAAATATAACAGCCGTTGATTTTCCAAACGTACAAATTCACGACGCATTAATACTCGCGTCAAAGCCTTGCTTTCAAGAGGGAATAAAAAGGCCGCTTCTTGGACGAAGGCTTGAGGCAACAAACTTTTTTCATCAATCTTCTGAATAGAATCCTGGCCGAAAAAAGAAGGCACGCTTTGCCGACTTGCTTGATGACAACCCATGCCTAGGCAAGCGATTAGGAATCCAAGTCCGACCAGTTTGAAAAACAAGGCGCTTACTTAAAGTAAATTCCCCGGCGCACTCCAACCCCTTGGCAAGTGCCACATTTCCGTCTTTTTGGACGAGGGTTATTAGGATTATTTTGATCCACGGTTTCAAAAATTCCAGCCCCATTACAGGTGGAACAGTTGTCAAACCGAACACTGACTAAGACATAGTCGCCACTAAACTCAGCATAGTAAGCTAAAAGCCACTGAAATCTAGAAGACGCCGTGGCTGATTTCCACCAATCTTCGGGGGAAGCCTCTGAGGAAACCCCGGCAGCCTGACGGGTCCGTTCTAGGTTTTTCAAATAATCCCGAAAGCGACTTTCAAGCTCTTTTTGGGCGGCAGTTTTGCCATCATCATCACTATGATCATCCGCTTTCAGTCCCGCCCGAGCCCGATCTTCACCAAGAATCCAGCTACCCGACCCGAAGCCAGCTTGATGTCTCTTTGGACGACTTTCCAGTCGGCTCACCCAAATCGCGGCCACTTCCCCCTCGTCCAGACCTTCCTTCATGCTTTGCAACTCTTGCGCCATGGCTTGGCGAATCAACTCCGGCAGAGTCGTCTCTGCCCAGTTTTGCAAGCTCTGTACTGAAATTCCTCGTTGCAAGGATTGTTTTTTAATCAAACTCGAAGCCCGAATGTACCAATGTTTTTTCAAATAACGAAGAAGGCCGTCATTCCGTTTCGATTCAAAACTTTCTTCCACCCGTAAATAGTCTTCCCAAAGAGGGGAATCGACCCGCGTTTCTGCAAATTCATCCAATGCTAAACGAGCTTCAGAAAAACGTTCGCGGTAGACCAATTGCCGAATTTTGTTTAGCTCATCCAGTTCATCCCGGTGCTCCAAAGAGGTTGCAATCCGCACCAAAGCCACCTCGATTCTTTGTTCTAAAGGAAGGTTATTTTCAATCATACTTTGAGCTAATTGCAAATGTTGATGAGCCCGGTCAAGAGAAAAAACCAATTCAAGCTCCAAGGAAAATTCGAAATGTTCCATGGCAATCCTTCCATCCGACGTACACTGCGGGCCCTTATCTTCCTCATCCTTGCCACTTCTCGAAGTGGCGATTCGTTCGCACTGAGGAGAACGTAAAAAGTGGAATTGTTCAGGCGTGTAAGCTTCGGTTGCATCTACCATGACTTTTTCGGGCGGAGCGGCCAAGCGATTGCGTGGAATTTTGGACGTGATGGCCCCCTGGCGAAAATCGAGATACCCTTCAGTCCGTTGTAAAATAATCCCAACTTTGGAATCCCCGTTCACCAAATACAATCGGTCTGCCTCCACTTGCGGCATGACAACTGCAGATTTATAGCCAAAGCTGGCTCGCAATCGATCCGCTTCCCCAGGAAAAAGGTCGGACCAAGCCAATCGAAATTCACCGTCATCTTTGGCATGAACCACCAATAACCCATCCAAGTCATGCTCGGTGATTTCGCCAACCACAATGCGGCCGTCCATCATGCGAATGACATCGGGAATATACACCGAGCTTTGCGGGGAAAAAAAGAAGGAACTTAACAGGAAGGTAATCATCATGGTGAATGTGCGTTTAACCGCCGTTGCAGGGGAACTTCAGGTGGGAGTAGAAACGCTGCGCTGGCCTCAATGCGGTCCGGACTAGAGCGGTAGAAGCGGATGACTGCCCGTGGCAAGGACGCCAATGCATCCACCTCCAGGTTGTAATAGTAACCGGGAGCTCCTGGCACGGGTTCGCCGCGGATTTCCCGAATTCCAGCAATCGTGCCGGTGGCGTCCAAAAGCCAAGCATCACGACGGAGGTCTTTCACGAGGGGCTCAAGGGCCGGAGCCAATTCGGCATAGGAACGAGCGGAAGCCTCTAAACCACCTCCAAATTGGAATAGACCCAATAAGCCCGTGATGCCAACCAAAAATAAACCCATCGCCAAAGCCACTTCCACCAGGGTGAATCCTCCGCGAGCAGAAATCATGGCTGCGTCCTCCTACCCCGGGAAGGCATCGGAATTTTGGCTAAAAAGTTCTCCGGAATCCAAACCGGTTCTCCTTGCGAATGGGCTTCCGGAAGTGCCCCGCGCACCCCTCTACCGTTCACCAATAAGCGGGGAAAGTCACCACTCACCCCCACCCATTCAGAATTCACCAATACCCGGTCAGGAACTTTGAGCGGAAAATTACCGCGTAACACCATAGGTCCCCCACGAGCCAATAAATCGGCATCCAAAATGGGAGGACGGCTTCGGGCATTTCCTGAAACCCGCTCTAATTGAAGCGTCATCGAGCGAGGGAAATCAAAGGGAGTCCGCGCTGGGATTTCCACTTTGGTGACCACCCCTTTGACTGGATCATCGGCAGTCCAAGAAAGCCAAGCCACACCATCCAAAACCACCATCGCTCCCCCGGCCTGAATGGCCTGAGTGAGGCGAACATCGTTGCGCAATGTCCCGCTCGCCTTTTCCGCCAAGGTCACTCGGAGTAATCGTGTCAAACGTGATTTTGCAGGATTCTCGGGAACCAGTAACCATGCAATCTCAACCGCACCTTGGTTTGGATTATCCATGGATGGCAAACTCGCGCCTCGGGCCAAAAACCGGACTCGCGGAAGCATCCAAGCTGGCCTGTCGTTTTCTGCCGGGGCAGCTTCCCATTCATCAAGGACCAACCAACCTCGTGGCCCATGATGTAAAGCACGAAAGTCGCCACGCATTTGTTCAATCGCAGAAGCGAAAACCAAATCTCCTCGACCCCGTCTTTCCCCAGCCTGCCAGATACCAAGGACGGAACGAATGATGGTAATGACAAACAAAGCCAAGATCGCAAACAAAGCCAAGGCCAACATGACTTCCACTAGAGTCATTCCGCGTTTTTTCAACGGCCGATGAGAAGTAAAAAAATTCATTCCAAAATATCCTCTTCTATATCAATTCGGCTTTCCGCCAAATACTCCACCACCAGTCGCCGCACTCGGGGGGCTGTGGTCCATCCGAAAGAAAGAAATTGAATTGGGTCGAAGGCACCTTCCCGCCAATCAAAAAGAATCCGCAAATCTAAGCGATCGCTATGAAATCCAAGGGGCACCGGCAAGCCATTCGGCCCACGGGTGTCCTCTAACAAGACCAAGCCCGGCGTGGTTTCGGGATCGTCCTCCCAATCGGCGTCGGCGGTACGAGCCAAGACCATGATTCGTTGAGAAGCGTCTTCAATTTCCACATCCACCAAAACCCCTCGCCAATAGGCTTCGGGTTCCTCCAACCCGACCTCAAACCAAGCCCCAAACGGACTGTCACTGCGTTCTACATAACGATCTTGCCAACGGGTCGGCATGGCATAAACCAAAGTGCCGACATCATGGCTGGCAGGAATAGTCCCGAAGCGGCCACGCAAAATGCCTTCACCCAAAGTATCCGGATCACCAAGGTCCGGCCGACGGCGAGGCATTTCAACCCGATTCCCCCCTGGATAAAGCGGCGCAGAAATGAGTTCTTGGTCTACCAAAAGCAAAGCATCGCCACGGAGTTCGGTGAGCGACCTTATGGGGATAGAAGAATCTCCAAGCCGAATGTCATCGGATAACACCGACGAAAATCGGCCATCCACTCGCCACACCTTTGCCCCGGCAGCATGAAATCTAGGCAGGGTACCGTGCAATCCTCTGCCATTAGGAGAAATGCTAAAAATACCGTTGGCTGCATCCACACTTTGAATGGCCATCCGCTCCCCATCAATATCGATCAGTCCGTGGTCAGGCAGGCTTCGCAACCAATCACCAGGATTTAAAGACCAATAACGATGCCCATCCACCGAAATCACCGATGGTTCCACTTGGATTTCACTTAAATCGCCGACCGCCAAATCTTCTTTGAGCAAGAAGGCGCCACGAGCAGCGGGGCTATTGGCCGGGCCCATACCGGAAGGCATATGCAAGCCCACTTCATCCAAATAGCCTGCAAAAGGGGCAGAGTTCCCCGCCAAGTCGCCGCCGAACACAAAAGAATGCAACCCGGTCATGCGTTCACCGGAAGGGAATTTAACTAACCGGGTGACCTTGCGACGATCGAAAGTGACAAACTCACTGTTGGTTAAATCGGAGGCGGTAAAAGGCAAGCCGGGCGACATATTGAAAGCCGAATACCAATGATTCTGACGAATTCGACCATCCGCACGGGGAGCCCTTCCCCATTGGACTTGGTACCAATAAGGAGGGAGTTCACTATTTTCCTGAATGACAGCGACCCGGTCTCCCCTACCGACATAACCACCGTCAGCATGGATTTCGTAAGGAGTATGCGCCACCGGAACCAATAATTTGCCCGCCGATTGGGCATGGTCGAAGGTACCCATGGTGCCCCGAAAATCAAATTCTCGGCGAATGCTTTCTAAGATTCCCTCGCGGTCGGTAATGGGTTCGCCGATGGTCCGTGCTAATGAAAAGTCTTGGCCATTTCCAGGATCTTGTAATGGCATCCACATGCCTCCCCCCGGCGGGGCCCACTCTTCCTCATAATTATCATCCAATACTGGCAAAGCGGCGGCATCCAAGGCATCCCAATCGTCACGCAAAAAACAATTATTCAAAATGCTGTCATAGCGCACCCACTCGGTGAGTCCGGCGTCCCCCGGGTCGGTAATCTGTACAAATTCGGAAAAATTCCCATTCGGCAAAGGGTAAGTAAAATCAGAAACCGCAGTGCCCTTGACCGAAATTGGAATGACATATAATTGCAATTGAGGAAGGTCCTTCCAAGCCTCACCGGCCAAATTCGACATCATCGGATTCCATTCAGTCACAAAACTATGCCCCTCAGAGGCAAACTGACCACTCGGCCACCGAGCGACTCCCGGAGTCTGAACGTTTCGTTCCGAAATGTAGATATTCCCCGCGGAACGCATGGAATAACGAACGATTTCCATCCCGCCCACTCGGAAACCATCGGCATCGGGATTCACTAATCGTCGCTGAGCTAAAACTGCATAACCGCCATCCGACTGAAAGGCTTCTTCGTAATAAGGGTCCGATGTGGCATAGGGAATCGCTTCCAGACTGAGAGGGCCAAGGTAATCACCGGATATCCCTAAACCAAGTTCCAAAGTGTTTCCCCCCAATAAAATAATATTGATCATGTCCGACCCTTCAATGCCTTCGGCAACCGAAAAGGGTCCTAAATCGCCACTCAAAGTAGCACCACCCGGGGGTAGGTCCTGAACCAGTGGGGTGGAATAGCCATAAAGTTCGACCGCCGCGCCAGAATCGTGCTGGGTGTCCAAAGTCATGGTGAAAGCATCGTTGCCCTCTCTTGCCGCACGACCGCCGATGTACCCATCTGGGCCGGGCACTCTTTGAGTAATGAAAGATGTTTCAGTTTTGGAAGAATATTCCACCACTTCCCTACCGACCCGCAATACCCCACGGTCCGGAAAACCTTCGGTCGATTCCACCAGCAAGGCATCATCGGTTCCTCCTGGAGCAAAGCCGTTCATTCCAGTGGTCAACCAAGTAAAGCCGCTGATGTCACCCCGAGGAACGCCATCTAGCGCCACCTGAAAACCACGCGGGGAGACGGTGCGTAACAGAGTGGACAAATGGAACCATCGAGAACCCATTTGAAATTCATCCAAATCAATTTCCACGGTTTGGGCCTGCAATTCTTGTTCTGGATCAAATGGGTCATCGCCCGCATCATCCCAAGCTCGGACTTTGAGAATCCCCTCCTCAATCGCGGCGGACACTCGGGAACGATCTGTTTGATCACCCGTCAAATCAAATAAAACACCATCGGCAACTGCCCCACTAAAGCGAAACCAACCCTGAAAACACAACGGCGCATCATCTTCCGCACCGCTCCCGGAGCCTAAGCCCCAGTCCACCATGGCCGTCGGATAAACCCCGCGTTCTTCGGCGTTGTAACCCAGCGGGGAGGGTTCCAAATCAAAGTGTTGCATGCCTCCATTCAAGGGATCCATGTCGCGGACTGGAACGGGAATCACCGCCGAAAGTTCGCTCTCCTTGGAATCTTCCAAACGGCCGGTTGGTTCCCAAGCACCGGTGTGCAGGGTAAGGCCGTTCATGGCTTCATGATGGCCCCCCATATTGCCTCGATTAAATGGCAAAGTTGTCGTTCCATGCAAGCCGCGAGACCATCGGCCCAAATCTTCAAAGTCCTCCTGGGTTTCCCATAGCCGAAGCAAAAGGCCGCCGGGAGCAATGGAAACAGCCACAAAACGAGCTGCCCGAGACAAGGTTCTACCTAGGCGAGAACGAATGGCCGAATCCACCCGCTGTAAATATTGGTCCCCACTGCGATAACCAAAAGGCAAAGTGCTTTGGCGTAAAAAACCCGAATTAGGGTCCAGGCCGTTGAGGTGAATCGCCCATGCGTCGGGAGGAGATAAATTCCCCGCCGTCATCATCGGCTCCAACAGACGATTCCAAAAATCATCCGGTCCTTGGAACGGCCTCAAAGCGGTGATTTGCTTCACCACCCGACGGGCATCGCCGATGGAAACCCATTCGTTGCGAATGCTCCCTTGAGTAGAGGATGAAGTCACCGGGGTCTGGGTCAAACGAAGGCCGGTTAATAAAGCCATGAGAACTTCTTCCTCCGCGGCGTTGATATCCACCGGCTCCCTGCGAAGAGGGTAAATTCGAGTCGTCCATGGTTGGAGGGAGGTCGGCAGACTCGCTGGAAAAAACACCAACCCGGATTGAGGATTCGCACCAAAAGCAAAAGTATAGAAAGGTGCTTCCCCCTCAGGTTCCACCCGCAACACCGTACCAGCGGAAATCCCCGAGGCATCGGTGACGTTGCCCATGCCAGGCAAATCCAAGTTAGGTTCCCGGTTCAGCAAGGTGGCGGGCATCCAAGCATCAGCTCCATAAGCACCGGTTTTCAGCCAGGTGAGTTTTTGAAATTTTTGCTTCGCTTGAGGTTCCAGCAAGGGAGCGCCTGCCATTTGAAAACCAAGCAAGTCGTCAAAGAATTCGGGCGGAGTCCATTCGCCGGATTGCAATCGAGCTGCCGTCAGTGCAACCATCCGTTCATCGATGAGGCCAGTGCCCTCTCGTAACCGAGTGGCTTCAGGGTCAACATTGTCAGAATTCGGATCCATGGCAACTTCCTCGAATGCTTGCGAGGATTTTCGCCCATAAGAAACCCAATTCACTCCTACCAACAAGACCCCAGAATCAGGGAACCCGGCAGTAGAGTTCACCGGGAAGACCCGGTCTGCAAAACTAACATCACCGGTTAAGTAACAAGGTTGGAGTAGATTTTGAAGTAACAAAGGAGGTGCCGTTGCCAAGCCAATCCGACCCTGCGCCGACTCAACCTCGACCCCCCAAGATTCTCTGGAATTCTCCCAACCTTCTAATCCTTGAGGCAAGGGTGGAACACTTTTTAAATTCCATTCGTCGGGATGGTCCCATAAAGGAGAAGAATCCAAGGTGGGGTGGGAACCCAATTGCACCAAGCGAGCAAAATCCACTGCGGATTCAACCGACAAACGAGCCCGAGCCCGGTCATAGATTTCCCGGGAAGCCTCCGACCTGAGCCGGCTAGCTAACAGAAAAGGCACCCCCAATGACATCAATAAGGACAAAGCTAAAAGAACCGTAATCAGGGCGGAGCCGTCTTTGGAAAGGGGGCGGGAATGGTTTGGTTTAAAAATCATCCACCCTCTCCTCCGTGAATCGGCCAATTAAGAAATGGGATTGCGGCTCTCCTTCATCAGAAATAATGACCGGGACACCTTCCGGATGAAGGCTGGCATCAAGGCGTCCAAAACGGTCAAAGTGGATTTCGGCCACGGGGAACAACACTTCGGCACTGGATACCAAGGAAGGACCATATTCCGCAGTTCGAGTCCAAATGCTGAATTCATCGATGAGGCCACGGTAGCGGCCTTCGGGATCTCCGAGAAAAGGAACCTGATCCACTTCGGCAAGCTGGCCATGAAGTACCCCCTCCGCAACCACATTGCCATTCACTTGTAACTGATGAATGCCTTCCGGGGGATTGCCACCCCCCGCGCTGGCGCTCAGGATAATTCGGTTCCACTCACCCCCGATGACCGAGCCTGCCGGCGTGTGCAAAGACTGGCGAGTGAAACGAAATCCATCTCCAGCCATCAAATAACTCTGCAGACTGCCATCGGCCCTCAGCTGGATATGGGCCAATTCCTTCCATTCCAACAGCGCGCCCGAAGCTCCTTTTTGAGGTTTCATATCAAAGACTAGGCGAAGCCCATCCTGGGTGGCAATCACGCCGCCGCGGCCATGGACATGGGCACCCCCTCCTTGAGAAAGGTCCAAGCCAGCACCAACTCGGCCTCGCCCCCGAATGAGGCCAGGGTCGACCACTTGAATGTTTTCCAAAGCAGCACTTTGAGTTTCAAAAGTCGCTTCCAGCACCGGCCGAAAAACCATGCGCCTCATCCGCGCGGGAGTTTCCTCGGTAGCCGGGTCCAAGCTAATCACTACCGGCAAGCCAGTCGCCCGAGCCCGGTCCCGACTTGACAAAATGAAAGTACCGACCGTCTTTTGTAACCCTCGAGCACCTGGATCCATCCGGTCCATGCCACCCAAACTCATGCCAATAATCACGCCTAATACCACCATGACTAGGAGGAGTTCGGCGAGAGTAAAGCCGCGGCGCATTAGCTTCCGAAATTAGTGATGTCGTCGTCGGTGTCGAATAGCCCGTCTTCGCCGGCCGAGATCAATTGAAAACGGCCGGGTTCTTCCCAACCACCGGTTTTGGAATTTCTGCGGGCATTGGATTGTTGAACTTCATACTCTTCATCCAATCCTGCCATCCATTGACCCGGAGCTTTGTAATGCAAGCTCTCAAAATAAGCGATTGGATTGCCCCAAGCATCGCCAATTTCAAACATTTGTCGTTCCGGAAATATGGTTAGGGCAGTGGCACTTGAGTCCAAATCAGTATTGACCAGCCAATCTTGATTGGGCTTTTCTCCTGTATAGCCAGGGGAGAAAAACGCTATGAAAAGTGCTTCGGCTTGGATGTTCATGGGGTTACCAGAAACCCCCCGAGGAAGACGATCATCAGGATAAGCACCTTCAATGGTGCGGAATTGTTCCAGCAGAGCAGCCACCGTATGGATTCGTATGGTGGTTTCTTTTTCGGCCGTTTGTCCAAAAATCCCAGCACCGCTCATCAACAAGGCGGTCATGAGTATGCCCACGATGACCATGACAATCATGAGCTCCAAAAGCGTGAATCCTTGATTTCGGGTCATGGTTTTAAGTAAATCACTTTCAGGTTATCCAAAGAAAAGTCTACCGGCAGGGCATTGGCAGTTTCACCGTAAACTCCATAAACCAAAGAACCACTGGCGGAACGTAAGACTGCGGCTGGACCACTCCAAATGGAAACTCCATCCGCCCGGACCTGCAGAATGGGTGGCACGGGCTCCCTATTTAACTCAAAAGAAATTCGGACTGGAACGCCGACGTCAAGACGAGTGCCCGTTCGCCCACGATCTTCTTTCACGCCTTGCTTCCAGGCCCAAGTCAAATAACCTTCCCGATCCCGAAAGACTTGGAAAACCCAAGTTTGTCGCCCATTTCGGCTTTCCAAAGCGGTGAACAGACCGGCATTGCCGCGATGAGTTTGGCCAACCACAAGGTCCCCAGAAAAGGAGCGGAAATGTTGGGCCGGTAAGTTCCGAACAGCACGGGTCATGCCTTTACCCCGGTGAGCCCCAGCCACCGTTAATTTTCCTTCATACACTCGTGGCTCAACTCCAAGACGAGCTCCAGTTTGACCATCCCAACCCGGTAAAAAACGATTTCCATCAAAATTGTCTTCCCACAAACGGAGTCGGGCATGGGCGTTGATTCGGTCCTGCCAAATTTTTGCAAATTGAGCTTGGAGGTGATCTTCCTGATCCCGCAAAGTGTCCAATAAATACCCAAATTCCGCCACCGCTGCGGCTAAATCACCTTGCGCATATTTCAAACAAGCCATCGCGTTCTGAGCTTCCAAAAAACCTAGCGACAAGGACTGCGCCGCGGCAAGGGAATCTCCGGCAGCAGCAAATTCCTCGGCCGCGAGGAGGTTCAAGCCACGCCTTAGGGCCAGTTCCGCCCAAGCTGATGCGGTGGCGGAGGCACCCACATTCTTTGGCCGATGAGTTTCAGCTTGACGGAAAACCACCTCGGCTGAACGATTTCGGGCCTCCAATTGCAAAAGATGGGCGAATTCCATCAGAAAAGCGGAGCAGTCGGGAGCTTCTCCAACCAATCCCCCAAACTTATCCCTCGCATCCGGATTTCCGGCTCGAGCAGCCCAACGGGCGTCCAAGTAGCGAGAATAAAGATGGCTCGGTTGCAAGGTCAGTGCTTTTTCTAAAGCCTCCTCCGCGAGGTCGGTCTCTCCGGACAGGTCATACCAAAAGGCGAGCGCGGCAAGGGCGTGGGCGGCATCCAAAGGAGTGGCTTGAGCACTGGCCCTTAGATCCCGAACCACTTCCGCAGCAGAACCACCTGTAGCTGCAACCGCTATGCCACGCAAATAAAGCAAACTAGGAGCCGGTCCAAACATTTGAACCGCATCATCGGCCTCCAAAGAGGCTTCATCAAAGGCACCACTCAAATAAAGTGCCGCTATTTCACCGCACTTTGCCTCCAGAGCTGCATCTCCCCCGCCCACCGCGGAGAAGGCATTGGTAAAGGAGCGAGTGGCGTCAGCAAACTTACCGCTTGCCATTTGGGAAACGCCTAATCCAACAGCCGCCTCCATGGCCTGTGGATGAGTTCTATCTTGTTGAATATTCAGCGCCGTTTCAAAATGTTTGGTAGCTGCAACCATTTGGTTTTGGTCTAAAAGGAGCTGACCATAAGCCAAGTCGGCCGAAGCATCTCCGTCGGCCATCGCGACCGCCTCATGGAGTAGCCGCCCAGCAGCATCATCGGCCCCTAAGAGCCGCAAAATTCCGGCCATTCTCACCACCGGAATCGATGGATGAGGGAGACCACCCACTTGAGATAAACCAGCAATCGGAGAAAGCCCAGCAATCGATTTGTTAGCTAAGGCGGCATACAGTTGAAAAGCTTTATCTAACTTAAAGGTCCGTTCCCAAACTTCACCCAATAACAACCACGGGCTTGGTGCCGATGGATTAGCGGCCACTAAATGATGGGCACGTTCCTCGGCATATTGGAAAGCGAGAGGTTCGCGCAAGCCTTGGTCAAGTAGCCAAAGTACCCCTTCATGGATTTGAATTTCTCGGGCCGTTCCTAGCTTGGCAAGTTTAAATTTCTTAATCTCCACCTCATTACGGAGGGTCTTTGCTAACTCAAATTGTTCATATTCGCCGGGCTGAAATTCACGAGGCGCAAAACGTTTTTTGCCAGATTCTGGATCCACTTCTTGAAAAGTCAAGAGAGCTCCATTTTCCTTTTCAAACCGATCCTCATCCAAGATCCAACCCCAAAGCGTGGATAGAGGGCCAAGTTTGACCGAATCATAAAGTTGGCCATATTCTTCCTCGGGGTCTTGGGCCCTCAAATCCAGCAACTCTACGTTGCCATTGGACTCTGGTTCACTTGCCCCAAGGTCGACAAGGTCATTGACCCCGCCCGCCAGTTTTCCAGGGAATGTAAGTAAAGCAGGACTCCATTGCTGTGCTCCTGGATCGGGATAAGGTGGCGGCATTAAAACCGGCAAATCCTGGAGAGGCGGGCTTGGCAAGACCAGAGGCGGAAGTTCTTCATCCGTGCTCGGTTTACGGAAAACGTCTTTACGATTTCCGAGCCCAGATAAAACCGCCACCGGATTCAAGGAACCAATTTGTTCGACGTCTAATGCCATAGGGCCACCAGCCCTCCTTCCAGTCTTGGAAGTGTTGACGTTGTTTAGGCCCATCACCATGAGGCCAAGCACTAATAAAGTAAGCAGAAAAAGAATCGGTTCCCTTTTCATTCGGCTTCTCCTCTCGGCATGCCGCCTACCGAAAACTCCAGAATGACCCGGCGTTGGTTCTTCCTAGGATGCTCTTCTTCCACCTCAAGCCGACTAAGGCCTAATGGACCCAAATGATCAACCTCTTCCAAAACCATGCGTGTGAAAGGGAGGACCGGGTTGCGCTTGAAAATCACCGTCAAGGAAACAGGGACCAAGTCTAAAGCTTGATTGGCCATGGCTCGACCTCGTCTACGCTCAGAACGCATCCGAATTTCAATGTCATCAATTTGACTCGCTCCCGCCAAAACCGCCATACGAACCACTCGGTCAATGACATCTAAGCCACGCATGACTCGTTCCATTTGATTCACTTGGGCAGGTTGTTGGGCTGGAATCCCTAAGGAATCCTCCACATCAACATTATTACGCAAAGCAAAAGCAATGAGGTCATCCCGCAATTGTCCAGTCCACTGAATGTAGTGTTGGCCGGGTGACTGGCTAGGTGCAGGAGAAAAAGAGCTGCGCAAAGGAGCCAAAGTTACAGCAGCCAAGGCATTGCTACGGTCTTTCAACTCCGCCAAGTGTTTTTCTAAGTGCAAAACTTGGGCAGCCGTATAGGATGAGCCGCGAAGCTTAGTTTTCATCGCCTTAACTTTAGTCTCCGCCCTTTTGTAGTCAGTCAACACGGTACTCTTAATGATTGCCTTGCCTATAAAAAACAAAATCAAACCGATAATAATTCCGGTTAAGAATCGGCGATGTTGCTGCCAAAGAGTATCTAAATTCATTCTTCATCCTCTTGGGCAATGGGTAACTTTAAAAGGCAAGCTTCCAATTTCCAATGTAAATCCTGGGCCCGATTGGTCGTAGTCGCTTTCACCATGGATTCTCCCTGGGGCAACTCCCTCTTTAAAGTTTCTTGGAAATCCCCAAAGACTGAGCTGGCGGATCGGGCTCCATCTTGCCCCTTACCTTGGATGGAGAGCACCGGTACCAGACGTTTTTCATTGCCCCACTGGTCACCGTCCTGGAGTTCCACTTGCAAACTATCCACCCAAAGATCCGCCGGCAGGGAGGCATGCAAAAAGGAAAGCATCTCTTGGGCACTACGCCGAATGGCATGCCGGGAGGAAAGTTCCTTCACCAATTTCTGTTGGAAGAGCACTTCGTCCAAAAGGCCGAGGGCTTTTGAATGGCTAGATTCAGCCGCTTTGACTTGGCGAGCAAGACGTTTAGCAACATCAGCAGTCACCTCGGCTTGAGCGGAAGTAACCGAATAGTTGAAACCCAAGAAAGCCAAAGCGGCCACCCCAGCCAATACCGACCAAATACCCCGTTCTTTGAAGTCCCTCTTTTTACGAGAATCTTCTGAGAGAATCTCGAGAGCATAAAGTTCGGGGTCCGCCGAGGAGAGGGCAAGCCCCAAGGACACTGCAGCGGCCGGGCCATCCTCGTCAAGGTCTGCCAATTCCTCAGCCGACAAACGCCCCGGGTCGACCATTTGAGTTGGGTCCCAAAGAGACACCGGCAGGCGCATGCGGGCAGTCAAAAACTCGGCCAAGCCGTTAGCCTTGGCTCCCCCACCAGTCAACAAAACCCGATTCAGAGTCAGTTCTCGCAAACGCGCTTGGGCCCGACAAAGGGTAATCATCCCGGATAACAAAGTCGGCAAGGAATCATACAAGGGAAGTACCGGCCGCGTGACTCGGTCGGCATCAGAAGAGAGCCGCTCACCCAAACCGAGGCGAAGGTCCAAGTGCTTATGAATCAACTCCTGAGCCCGGGTTGCCTGAATGCCTAGATTTTTTGCAAGAGCAGTATCTCGTTGATCCAGTGAAGTTGAAACCGAACGGGCAAAATAAAGTTCCGTGCCTCTTACTAAAGCCAAATCCAAGGTGGATTTCCCTAAGTTTGCCAAAAGGGTTACCGAAGCCTCATGATCCCCCAATGCCAAGTAAGCGTTATACAGAGCAATGGCATTCGGCGTGAAGCCTTCTGCTGAAATGGGTGCCAGCTGGGCCACCCAGTCATCCAATAAATCTTCCCGAATGACACCCAAAAGCATCGTGTCCTCGACATCCAATTCCTTGGGGACCGGAAGCAAATTATAAGACGTTGCCAGAGGTGAACCGGAACGGGATTCCAACTCCCTGACTTCAAATTCCATCAACCTTTCCAAGCGCCAATCTTCCACTTCGGGAACTGGCAGATAACGCAACATGACATCGGAACCGGTGACCCCAATTCGAGCACCACTACACTTGCCGAAGACTTCCGAGGCCGCCTGTTGAGGAGACTCCCCAGTTTCCAATTCGGCGCTTTGATAGCGCCGCATGACTACGCTTCCTTTGCGACAATCTAATTCCGCCAAACGGACGTAGCCTTTGCCTAAATCAATCCCAGTACCTCGACTCAAAACTTTTCCTCCTCAGCGAGCCACTTGGCCAAAACCGGGTAGGCATTTTTCAAGGCTGCCCTCAAGCGAAAATGGTATTGCTCTTTTTCTGCTTTGCGTGCCGCCCCAAGCAATTCATATTCGGCAGTCAAGGCAGCGGCAACCGTTTTAGCATCATCTCCCCAAGTTGTACCAGGGAGGCGCGTTGCCAAAGCTAAGGCTCGTTCGCGCAAACGCAACAAATCAGGACGAGATTTTAGAAAAAGGGCATCCTCTTTTTCCTTCCGAAGTTGGGCAACTTCCTGGCGAGCTTTCTCAAAAACCTTTTGAGATTCAAACCTAGCCCGCTCTATTTTCTTGTCATCCAAAGGCCAATCCCGCAGTAATTCAGCGGCCGCGGCCAAAAGTTCCACATCCCTGCCTTCCCGGGAAGCCCGAACAATGCGCCGATCTAATCGAGCCGCTTGGTCCAGGGAATCTTGTAAATCCCAGCGCAAGCTAAGGGATGGAGATTCCCAAGTTGCTGCACCTTCCGCCGCGGTCACGGTAACCGGACTCTCAAAACTAAAGTAAAAGCGCCGCGCTCCCCCTCCAATCAGTAGGCCTGGGGAATCCGTGACTCGTAACCCCCGAGTAAAGTGCGCCGGTCCGCCATCGGCAAGGATAAAAAACGGTCCGGCTTCTTCAGCTGCCTCCCCAGTCCAAAGCCGCAGCATTCCTCCACCTTGATAATCTAAACCGCCAGCAACCTTGTTCCAGCTTCCACCTGCAGATACTTTCAGTAAGTTGCGATTGTCCCGAAAACGAAGCAGCAAATTCCCTCCAGATACCAGCAAACTTCGGCCATTCTCCGTTCGCCACGTTGCTACATCTGGGGTGTGCTCTACGCTCACCGATTGCAAGGTTGAGTTTCCTTGGAAAAGTAGCCGTAACTGATACCAATCAGCCTCTTTGGGCATCGGCAGAACCGCCACTGTCGCAGAGAGGGGTGGCGTTAACCAACGTGCAAAGGGCCGGTCTTCGCCCTTCAATCCCCACGCCACCTCGACTTGCACCGGGTCACCGGAAACTTCGGCGGAAATGGCAAAGCCTCCAAGCACGGAAAAGCGCGGCGCCAAAAGGGCCCAACTCCGTTTTCCTTGATGGCGTAAGCCAGCGGGGGTCCATTGGCAAGAATCCGAAGTATTCCAAGATTCCCGGGCAACGGAATCTCTGAAATCCCCTAAATCATCAATCGCATCGGTAACCACCACTTGGTTTTTCGCTTCGGGTTCATTCGAACTTGCCACTGCATCTTTCTGGTCCTCCTGGGAGGATTGCGACATCCACATCCAGCCAGCACCCATGACGCCAACCAGCAAGAGAACCAACATCAACGGCCCTCCTTTCTTTTTTGCTGACATTGCCTCGGCCCGGGCTTTGGATTGACGACCGGCTTGGTCATCCTCGGCGTCCAAAATTTCATCGGTCAAGCCACCTTCTTGAGGAAACTTGCCAGAATCATTCTCCAGCCGAAGACGACACGCCCCCAAGCGAATTTCCGAGCCAGGGAACCAACTGCCCTGCGCCACTTTTATTCCACCTGTCCATGTGCCGTTGGTACTACCCAAGTCCTGGAAATCTACCTCACCGGATTCTTTCACCTCTACTTCGAGGTGCTTGCTGGAAACCGAGTCCAAAGCCAAAACCACGTCGGAAGTAGAGGCCCGGCCGAGGCGGTGGGAACCGACGGCTAAATCGAGGACGCTGCCGGCCGCAGGGCCGTCAACAATTTGAATGCGAACCATGGAATCGGGGATGCCCCCTTCCAGATAGCCGGGGGTAGGGGAAGTTTAGAATGGCTCTAGCCCTCAGGCAAACTTCCCTTTTTACAGAAATATCTAAGCCCTCTAGGTTTGGAAGTAACCTTGGATGATGCGCTTCTTCTTTCTGCAGGAAACCCCTGACCCTCTAGAGGGCCCTTGGCACCCTCCACAGGACCTGAGCCGGCATCTGAAAGCCTTAAGGATCCAAGTAGGGGTGGAGTTTTTGCTCCTTTTACCTCATGGGGGGGCCATTGCCGCAACCATGGATTCCTACCAGGAGCTGCAGCTCCTCGGCCTACGGGAAATTCCCAAACTTCCACTCATGCCGATTACATTGGCCACCGCCTGGCCTAAAGGCACTCGGGGTGAAGAACTCATCCGACGGGCTTCGGAGGCCGGCGTGGAGCGCATTCTGCCCCTACGCTTTGAACGAAGCGTGGCGGGCATTGAATCCCTTTCGCTTCATAAAATACGCCGCCTGGAAAAGATTGCCCAAGAAACTTGTCAGCAATGCCGGCGGCCCCGTGCTCCAGTGATTCACCGCCAACCCCTATCCCCCCAACAAGCATTGGAGGAATTTCCTACTGCCCACCCCATCCTATTGGTTCCCGGGGCTTGGCCCTTGGTCATGGAATTGGGCTTGCACTCTCCTAAAGAGGTGCTTTTATTTGTGGGGCCTGAAGGTGGGCTTACGACCGACGAGATCGATTGGTTTCAAGAAAGAAACATTGCAAAAGCAGGCCTGTTACCCACCATTCTAAGAATTGAATCTGCTGGGCCAATGGCAGCCGGCTTATGTCAACATTGGTTTTTTCAATTAGACGAAGGGGCCTCTTAAAGCCAGCCTTCCTCCAGGAAAGATAGATATTTACCCCGCCCCAAAATGACGTGGTCCAATAAATCCACCCCTAATAACCGGCCGGCACGTTGCAACCTGCGAGTCGTGGTGCGGTCTTCCGCCGAGGGTGACGGGTCTCCACTGGGATGATTGTGGGCCACCACCACCGCCGCCGCCCGATACAGAAGAGCTGGTGCAAAGACTTCCCGAGGGTGAACTAAAGAAGTCGTCAACGTCCCCCGACTGATTTCTTTTTCTAGTAATAAGCGCCCTTTCGCATCCAGGTACAAAGCAAAAAAACTCTCCACCCGGAATGCCCCCATTTTAGGCGCCAAATATTGATAAACCGCTTCACCACCGTGAAGGTGGCGTCCATATCCATCCATATTCGCCAAGCTACGCCTTCCAAGCTCAAGAGCTGCCGCCACCGTCCACGCCTCAGCCGCAGCCAAACCGAAACGAGTTTGGATTTCAAGTGGTGTAGCCCCCACCGCCGGAATACCCGTCAACGAATAGTCCCTACCTAGTAGTGAATTGAATAGTTGTTGGTTGGAGAGATCCGCAGGGCTCCCTAAGTAGGACGATTTTGGGAACGACGACATACCCTTTGCTGACGAAAACCGCAGGCCACCGGTTACGGCATTCCTTCTTCCAACCACTGCCGATGATTGCTTTGGACATCGGCAAAATCTCGGCCCAGTAGCCGCAAGCTCAGGTTTTCCAAAGACTCGTGCCGCAATTCCCTGACTAACCCAATCAATGCGGACCGCCCGTAATTTTCTTCGACCCAACAAGTCATAGACAAAGCGAAATCATAAGCCGCACTCACTTTGTGGCGATCCTCCCAGGAGGACCACTCCCCTTGCAAAGCCTTGCCGGTTGGTAATTCTCCCCGAAAAGCCGCCTCCACCAACCTGTCGCGGGCTCTTGCCACCGATTTTCCTTCCATATATTGAGCCAAGCCCTCATCCATCCAAGTGGGTAAACGGTAGCCCAAACGATGAAGCACGGCGTGGGTGACTTCGTGACGAACGGTTGCTTCGAAAGCATCGGCATTGGCTTCTTCCTCCACCGCCAAGCGGATGCGACCGTCAAAAATCCCGGCTGACCAGTCCGGAGCATGAGCCCGGAAATCCTCCTTCCGCATCAGCAACACCAATACCGGTTCGGTGAGCCGCAAGTTCAAATCCGCCACCAAAGCCCTTGCCGAAGCCTCTAACACCTCAGAAACATATTTGGATAATTGAACCATGCCCAAGTCATCGGCACTGGCGACGCAAACGAAGTGGGCACTCGAAAACCTTTGACCATTGTTCCAAACCTGGAGCTCCCGCTCCAGTTCCTCTTTCCACCTTTGCGCCTCTTTCCAATCCGGGCGCAATTCAAGGGCTCGAGTAATGCGGAGAACCGCACCTTCAAAATCACCGCTCAGAAAAGCAACTTTTGCGCCCAGGAAATGCAGGCTTGGGTTATCCGGAAAGGACGCCATCAGGTCAATGGCCCGCGGCTGGGCTTCCTGAACCCGACCCATTTTCAGATACAAGCGAAGTAAAACTTGGCCGCTAGTTCCTGCCCCCGGATACAAGTCCAAAGACCGCAATAAATCGTCCTCTGCGGAGAAATAAGCCCTGTTTTCTAAAGCCCGAACCCCTAACCAAAGCAAAGTAATCCCAAATCCTTTTTTCACCTCATGGTCATCGGGATGGTTTTGCCAAAGCTGCGAAAAGATTTGTCGAGCTTGCGGATAATTTTCCTCTTCACAAAATTTCCAAGCAAGCGCTAAGGCCTCTACTTCGGAAGATGACCAGCCGGTCCGAGTCGTTGGTGCAACCACCGCCGATGAAATCAGTGCTGGCTGGTGAAGCTGAGTAGGTACCACCTGCACGATTTCAGTTCTACGCACCACCTCCCAAGTAGGGTCCAGTTTACTTTTTTCTGGTTGTAGCCAAAAAAATGCGCCGAGAGCCATAAGCACCGCCAGCAGGCAAAGCGCCACCAATCTCCCCACTCCACGCTGGCCGAAAGAGCGGGCCGGGAAAGTGAAGGGCCAAGACATAGCCAAATCCTAACGCCAGCCCGCCATGTTTTTCCGAGGCAGAGCCTCAAATTGAAGCCGAAGCCACTCCCGAAGCGGCAGAGGCACTTCTTCTTGCCCCTGCATGTACTATTCTGCTATGCCATTTCTGAAAAACCCCAAGAAATAGATTCTTAATAAGCCCATCTTAACCCGCCTTTTTACCATTCGGCCTCTTTTTGCTCCTCTCCAAGTCAGCGAGTTGAAATTAATCAAGCTAGGGATGGAAAGTGAAATCAAAACAACCTGGCATAGCTCTATCAATATCTATTATCAAAAGATGCTCAAAGAAGCTGTAATTAAGTGTAATAAAGCGGTCAGTCAACCAGACTAGTTATTTCTCTACTGGGAATACACCCATTTACGATGAACGGTACCGAGCAAAATCGCATACTTGATGAATGGTTGCATACCCACCGCGGGTTGCTGTTTAAAGTGTTGCGAGCATTTGCGTTCAGTGCGCATGATCAAGACGACCTTTTTCAAGAAATCGCATTCCAGCTGTGGCAGTCCATCCCTAGTTTCAAAGGCGATTCACTGGCTTCTACCTGGGTTTATCGGGTGGCGTTGTACTCTGCGATTAAATGGTCTCAAAAAGAGCAACGGCGCAAAGATAAACACGAAGACCTTGATGCGTCGAATCATATTCCGCGCAATCAAGCGCCAGGCGATGATCCGCGGGTAGATTGGCTTTACCAACAAATTGGCCGACTAGCGCCGATTGACCGATCGTTGGTCTTGTTGCAATTAGAGGGCCTCAGCTATAAAGAAATGTCCAACGCTCTAGGCATTACCGAAAGCAATGTCGGTGTAAAAATCAACCGCATAAAAAAGAAAATGGCCAGTCAGTCGACTGCACCTAAATCAAACAGGAGACAGAAACATGGAATTTGAAGAAATGCAAGTCATTTGGGACTCTCAAACAGAGCAGCCAATGTATGCGATAGATGCCGATGCCATGCACCGTACGGTCAAGCGCAAAGCACGCAAAGTTGCGCGCAGTATCAATCTTAATGAAATAGGTATGATGGTGATTTGCGTCCTCGTTGCAATTGATCTGTCACTAGACCCATTGCTAGAGCAAATCGACTATCACCAGCTCTTTGGCTCAGCAGTCATGCTTTGTGTTGCAGGCTGGATGCTAATGAAACGTTTGGCAAGGCTTAAAATGAGCAGCCAATTCGACTCTACAATGACCGGAGACCTCGATCGAGCGATTGCCGAATCCAAGGCACAGCTGCTCTTGGCTAGAACTTTCCACCTATGGTTCATGTTGCCGGCAGCGTCGATTATGCTGGTAAGCATCATCGCTGAGTCCGAGAATCGTGATCTAGGTATTATTCTCGGGCTGTCCTTAAGCATGGCGTTGTCAATCACTGTCGTGCATCTGGGCATCCGCTGTAGGCAGGTTCCTGAGCAACGCGATTTACAAACTCTGCGCGATACATTAACCAAACAAGGTTAGTCCTTCTTCCCCCAATTAATCCACCACTTAATTTGATGAATACCTTTTCCACCATTCTCGCTTTTACCATCCTGCCCCTTCTTGCTCCTCTCCAGGAGCAGCAGAAGCTCCAACAAGACCATCTAGAGGCCCTTGCAATCGAGCTAGAGGAGCAGAGGGTCGCCTGGAATATTCCTGGCATGAGTTTTGCCCTAGTCCAAGGCAACCAAGTATTGATGGCCAAAGGATTCGGATTCGCCAACCTCGAAAGCAAAGAATCCGCCAGCCCAGACTCTATTTTTTCCATTGGCTCCTCCACCAAAGCTTTCACAACCGCCATCATTAGCAATTTAGAAGCACAAGGAAAATTGAATTGGGATGACCCGGTGGTCAAACATTTGCCTTATTTCAATCCACCGGTTCGTGGCAAAAAGGGTAATCAAATCACCTTGAGAGATTTGGGATCTCATCAAAGTGGGTATCCGCGGATGGGAGTCTTGTGGGCCAGCGGAAAAGTAAGTTCACGGCGAATCTTAGAAACAGCCCATCAAGCGGAACCCTTCAAGCCTTATCGAGAAGCCTTCCTTTACAACAATGTCATGTTCTTGGCTTTGGGAGAAGCCGGTGCGGCTGCCGACGGACGCCTTTGGGAAAACCAACTTCAAGAAGATTTGCTTGACCCTTTAGGTATGCAAACCACCTATTGGAATGCTGCTTCCGCCGCAGAAGATGGCATGTTGGCGCAAGGCTATACATTCGACAAGGAAGCCGAAATGTGGATTCCTTTAGATCCCATGGTGGCCATCGACAACTGCAAACCAGCTGGGGCAATTTACTCTTCTGTAAATGACATGACCCGATGGTTGCAATTTCAGCTATCAAAAGGTGGCGGTATTTTTTCCGAATCATCCCTGACAAAAACTTGGGACCCGCATGCGGAAATCGGAAAAGGACTTTATTATGGCTTAGGCTGGATGACCTCTACATGGCGTGGTAAGCGAATCGTTTATCACGGTGGCAACACCACCGGTTACTCAGCCATGGTGGGTTTAATGCCGGAGGAAGACTTGGGATTTGTGTTGCTCATTAATCTTTCCGTTAGCCCCCTCCAGAACTTGGTCGGCGGAATGGTGTGGAAACACATTTTTCAAAATGGAGCGGCTAAAGAAAATGTAGCCATCAACCTCTCGCCCTATCTAGGCCGCTATAAAGCCAATTTTGGTCCTTTTAAAAACCAGTGGTTTACGGTGGGAAAAGTCGGCGAGGATTTGGCAGTGGATGTCCCGGGCCAAATAAATTATTCCCTCCATCCACCGAATGAGGAGAAAAAATGGGTTTTTCAAGCCACTGACACCATTGCAGTTTCTTTTAAGAATGACGAAGAGGACCAGGTAATTGGCATGAAAATGTTTCAAGGTGACATGACCTTCGAATTACCCCGCGAAGGAGTCATCATCCAGCCTGAAATTCCCTTAGCGGAATTAGATTCTTTGCTAGGAAGTTTTGGAAAAGAAAGTAAACCAGAGTGGACGGTACTCATCCAAAACAATCGACTGGCATTAGACGTTCCCGGTGAAATGATTTACGAACTACATACTCCCACCGAAAAAGGTTTGCGGCGGTTTCGAGCCAAGGATTCCATCGGGGTAGTTTTTGCGAATTGGCATGAGAGCCAGCCGATGGAGTTTTCTCTTTATAAAAACGGAGCTAAGGTCCTAACCCTTCTGCGCCTAGAAAATAAACCTACTGGTCCAAAACCGAATCTAAAGTTTTTACGGAGCCTACGCCAAGTTGACAAACGTCGGGCATTGATGAAGAACCATCCAAAAATTCGCATCCGTGGCTTAGCAAAATTTCCCCACGCTGGGGTCACTGGCGAAGTGACGGTCTTCGCCGATGAGAGAAAGCGGTTCCACATTAAGATGGACTTGGGTGAATTCGGGGCCAGCGAAGGAATCGTCGTTGAGGACCAAGGGTGGTCCGGTGGGGACTTCTCTCCATCTATGCATTTCCAATCTGCTCGCGCCTTAGAAACCTTATTGCAAAGCCCTTGGACCTTGGTGGCTCCATTGGAAGACGTTTTCCAGCAAGTTACGGTTTTAGATTTCACTCACCTTGGGGAAAAAGACGTCCTGCGGGTTCAGGTTCAAGTGAATGAAGAGGAAACGGCTTTATTTTGGATTAACACCGAAAACGGTGACATCCTTCGATTGGAATTCAATCAAACCGTCGACATGAGCGTCAAAATGCCCGTTATTCAAGATTTTTCCGGCTGGCGAGAGTTAAACGGTATTCGCTTGCCTTCAAGAATTGAGGTGCTTATTCCCGGCAATGGTCATCACTATTTCACCTATGAAGAGTGCACCATGGTTGACGATTTCCCTCAAGGGATTTTTGAAATTCCCGAAGATTAGCCGGTTAGCCCAAAGGGACTAGAAGGTCCAAGCAATCAAATTGCTGGTGGCAGTGGAGGGGTCCGAGGGATCGCCATCCCAGTTGGGATTTATCAACTGAAAGAAAATGGAAATCCCGGCTAAGGACAAAGGTGCCATTGCTAAAAAAGAGCCCTCTCCGTTGATATCAGCGACCGACCAAGGCGTCGGGTTGAAGAGCATGATGCGAGGACTTGCAATATTAAAATAAATATCGTAATCCGGGTGACCCCAACTAGCAAAGCCTTGGGCTCTCCCATGAGCAAGGAACACTCTGGTACCAGTTCGAGCACCAGAATAATTCACCGTGCTGAATTGCCCGGCAGCGTCCATTTCCGTATCCAATGCAACCAAAACCTCATCGACAGGCAACGCACAAGAAGATTGAGTGTTGCCAGAATCTGCAGCAAAAACATCTACCTGAAAAGTTGCATTTTCAAAAAGTACTGTAATTTCGACTACTCCCGATAGTGAAAAACCAGCAACCGGAGGGTTGCTTGCAGCACCAAAACCAAGAAAGTCGCCCTGGCTGAACGAGCCCGGCGAAAAGGTTGCGGTGAAATATTCCGACGTTCCGACATCATGAGTCCACTGAATGTCACTCTCCGCAATGCCCACGCCACCGTGGAAAACCGGCGAAGTTGCCGACTGGAAAGAGGTAGAGGTACCAGAAAAATCCCACAGGGAAATTGTCGGAGTCAAAATCTTCCAAGTAATGGATTGCACTGCCACCTTAGAATTGTTGGTGGCACGGTGAAAATCCACAACGGATAAATTGCTGGATCCTTTGGCTTCAATGAGCAACTCTTCTTGGCCAAATGCAGGAAAAGTCAGAACAATCATGGGGAAAATAACGGCTAAGGTACGCATGCATGGATAATAGCAGTTTACTTCGCCTCAAGGGCGGAATAGGGAGTAGGGTGGAAGTTACCCCCATCGACATTCCCATGCGCACAGCCTCCCCCTTCATTACGCTATTTGTTGCCCTACTCTTCCCTGGCTTGAGCCTAGCCCAAACTACTTGGGTGGTTGACCCTGCTGGGGGTGGAAATTTCACCACCATTCAAGCTGCCCTTGGCGACACTCAGGTCATTGATGGAGATCAAGTCCTGGTTTTAGCTGGCACCTACGTTGAAAACATAAACACCCTTGGCAAGTCCATCCTTCTAAAAAGTGAGAGTGGAGCTCTCCAAACCATCGTGGATGGTAATGCCTCAGGGTCAGTCATGCTCTTTGAGTCCTCGGAGGGCCCATCTACAATCATCGATGGGTTCACTTTGCAAAATGGAATGGCTTGGGATGGAGGCGGAGTTTTTATTACAGAAAACCCGCAAACGGGCATCTCGGCATCACCAACAATTCGAAATTGTATTATTGAAAATAATATGGGGAATGGCGGTGGAGGCGGCATTGCCATCCGTGGCGGATCTCCAGAATTCACTAACTGTTTAGTGCGCAACAATCAAACCTTGCATTACCACGGGGCAGGAATGGTACTTTTTAATGCTTCGCCCACCATTCTTAATTGTACTTTTGAAGGCAATGCCGCCGGCGGACACGGTGGTGGGATTGGTATTTGGGATAACAACTGCCAACCTCAAATCCACGACTCCATTTTTTGGGGAAACACCCCGGATAATATTCGACTCTATGGCGGGCCAACCAACATCGACGCTTATTACTCGTGCATGGAATATGGGGCAAATGAATACTGGTTCCGCACTGGCTGTATAGACACCGACCCTTTCTTCGCCACTGGCACTGGCGGCGCAAGTTATCTGAGCCAAATAGAAAGCGGGCAAGCCATGGACAGCCCATGCGTAGATACCGCAGACCCTACGACTTCGGCACCCGGAACCACCCGTACCGACGGACTTAAGGATTCCGGCGTTGCCGACATGGGCTTTCATTTTTCCGTTCCTCCGGCAATCTTAGAGGTCAGCAATCTCATCGCCGGCCAAACTGCTCTGGTGGAAATTCGACATGCCACCCCCCATAATTACGCCCACTTTGCTTGGTCTGTTTATGGCAGTGGGCCAACGTCTACCCCGCTAGGTGACGCCATGGTGAGCCCTCCTTTCACCCTAGTGCTTCTGCAAACCGACGCCGATGGCTACGCCTCGATGACCGCACCCATTCCTAATTGGACTTCGGGCATCTCTGTTTGGTGCCATGGGTCAGATTATGGGGCACTTACCCTGCTGAATCCTTTAGCCTTGGTCATTCAGTAGTTACCGGTAGCCAACCTCAAAGCCGAGCATTTCCCAAACTCTCATTAAGCCAAATCGTTTTGGGCTTTGCGGTGAGATTCAATATGGGAAATGAGCGCCGACGCGGAGGGATATCGAATTTCGCGATCCTTGGCCATCATTTTTTCCAAAAAGTAATGCAAGCTAGGCGAAACCTCTCGCCCCTTGAGCGCCGAACCATCCAAGCTTTTTAAAATTTGGGCTCTCATCATTTCTTGATCACTGCGACCAGAAAAAGGAAGCTTGCCCAACACCAAGTGATAAAGGGTTGCCCCTAACGAATAAATATCAGCCCTAGCATCCAGACTATCCTCCCCTCTGGCTTGTTCCGGCGCTAAATAAGCGGGTGTCCCCAAAGTGGAGTCCTTATCAGAACGACCGCTCATCCCCTCACCGGCAAAACCTAAGTCAATGAGGCTGACCCTTCCCCCCGAGGCAATCATAATATTTCCTGGTTTCAAATCTCTATGAAGCACACCCTCTTTCCTCATTAGCTCCAATAGCTTGCCGACTTTGACCACAATGTCCAAAGCTTCCGTTTCTGGAAATGTTTTCCCCTCGGCAAGAAAATCTTCCAAAGTTTGGCCTGGAATCCAATCCATTTCCAACACGTAAGTCCCCATGAACTTAAAGGTGCGATAGCCACGCACAATACCTGGAATATTCAACTTTCCTAAAAGCTTTCCCTCCTCCAAAAATCTCTTAATGGCATAGACATCCCGAGCTAAAGTTGGCCGCAATATTTTTAGCGCCACCTTTCGAAAGTCCTTTGCACGCCGAACGCCAAAGACTTCCGAGGTGCCACCGGAACCAAGCTTTTTTTCAAATCGGTAACCCGGAATATCCGGCTCAGCCAAACCCCGGGTCCGCAGCAAATAAGCTACTTTTTTTTCTCCCCAACCAGTGAGTTTCAATAAAGCTGCCTCAAAACCCTCTTTTGACGCGCTTTTAAGGACCTCCATTGCCTCCTGGCGGTCCAAAAAGCCGCGGTGGACCAATAGAGCCAAAAATTCTTGGTTTTGGGACGAGGGATTGGGAGTCATGGAAAAGCCCAGCTTAAGAAAACTTGCCTCAAGAAATCCCCTCCACTTAGCCGAAAAGTCCATCGGTGGACTCTTTCCACTCCAACCCCCCCCACCCAATCGGCCATGCAAACCGCTTCCAGCATCGTCTACAAATACTTTGACCTCCTTGATGGCTTTATCAAGGTGCGCCTGGTCAAGGAGGACCAATCCCTTTCCCTGCCCAACAACCTTGACGGACCACCGGACCGCCGAGAATACCGACATTTAGTGGTTGCCAGTTGTGTACTTCAATGGCAAGACGTCATCAGTCAAGTCCAACGCCTTTATCCGGAAGATGCCGCCATTGCCGAGGACCTCCTCTATCAAATTTGCATTGATTTAAATCCTCATCTGGAAATCCACTCGGTGGCGCTACCTGTTACGACGGAGTTCGAAGCCCTTCCTCCACATCACTCCACCGAACACACTGGGAATCTCAAAAAACAAGCTGGAAAATTGGCCAGCCAAGTGCGCCAAGATGTGATTGGCCAAGACGATGCAGTCGAGGTGATTTGCAAATCCATCCGCAAAGCTGCATGCGGGCTCAATGATCCACAACGACCCATCGGCACCTTTTTGCTAGTTGGTGGAACCGGCTGTGGAAAAACAGAATTAGCAAAGTCGCTAGCCCGCAATTGGAATCCCGGTCACGATTTGGTGCGGATTGATTGCTCCGAATATGCCCTGCCCCATGAATCGGCAAAGCTGATTGGTGCACCTCCGGGTTACATCGGTCATAGTGATGGCGGGGTCCTCACTGAAGCCTTAAAGAAAAATGAGCGGGCGGTGGTTCTATTTGACGAAATTGAGAAGGGCCATGAAAAAGTCCATAACATGCTTTTGCAAATCCTGGACGAAGGTCGGTTAACCGATAGTAAAGGAGAAACTGTCTCCTTCCGTAATGCTTTGATACTCCTCACTAGCAACGTAGGAACCGCCGATTACGCCGCGGCCAAAAATCGTCTAGGATTCGAAAACCCGGATGTGCTCGCACCGGAAGCATTTGAAGACCTCACTAAAAAGGCTCTCCAGCGCACCTTTAAGCCTGAACTACTAAACCGATTTGACCAAATCCTCACCTTCAATCGCTTGAACAAAGAAGATTGCACTCAAATTGCGGTCATCCAGCTCCGTTCGCTCAGAGAAAGGGTGAAAAAAGCTGGCGTGTTGATGCGCTGGACCGCTTCGGCAACTCGCCAATTGGCGGCCACAGGATTTAGCCCTGAATATGGAGCCAGAGAATTGCGCCGCACCATTACCCGCCTAGTGGAAGACCCCTTGAGTCACGCCATCATCGAGGGCGACCTCAAACCGGGAGACGCCGTCACCATCCGCACTCAAGGCGGAAAAGTGAATTTAGACTGGGCGGAATAATCGATAAGGGGGAGTCCCTTATCCTGAAGAGGCATGCTTTTCGCCTCCCTCCTGCTGCTACCCCTAGTCTCGCCCTTTGCACAATTAGAGGACGTCTCTTTGCCTACAGGAGTGGTTGCCACTTGGGATGGTGGGCAAATTGATTCAACCCGGTTTGAAAGATTTCTGGGACGAAGTTTTCGGGGCAAAAAAGTTGGCCAGGATGCCTTAGTGCATATTTTACAAGTTCAAATGGTGCAAAAAGAAGCCGCCGTGCGAGGACTCCAAACCACCCCCACTGAACTTGCATCGAGGATGGCTTTCATCCACCAAGAAGCCGAAGACGCAGGAGTTGACTTAAATAAGTTAGTGAAAAGCCGCCGTATTTCGATGGCTGAGTTCGAAGCTTTAGTGAGGGACTCTATCTTGCATGAAAAGCTGGTCCGTATAGACCAAAACCTCCCGGACAATGCCGACCTAACCCCGGAGGCCCTTCAGAATTGGAGTGATGCAAAGTCAAAGGACTTACTAGCCGATGCCAGCAATGCACCCGCCGGATTTGCCTTGGATTCCCCCCCTTTTGTCATTACCGAAGCCGAACTGGGCAAAGTTGTCCATGAGATTCTCCCCGATTCACGGCTCTTGGAATACGTGGAACAACTTGCCTTGCAGTCTTACTTGCCGCAGTGGGCAATAACCCAAGGGCTTTTACTCACCGACGATATTTTGGAGGCCGAAATTCGATGGCGCCAGAGGAGAGTGGCGGAAAACCCTGCCTACGGAGGAGCTACCTATGAAGGTTTGCTTGCAAGCCAAGGGGCTACCGTAGAAAGCGTGCGCCAAGGGGCGGAGTTAAAGACAGCCGCATACTTGCGTCTTTATGCGTCTATATCCTGTAATGATGAGTGGTTTCAAAACTTAAGCGAGACCATGCGTCAGCGCTTCCAGACAGAATTTGGCGAACACCGAAAAGTTTCTTGGTTGCTGCTCCGTGCGGTCAAAGAGAAACAAGATGAAATCGATTTTGATTTTAAGGATGCAGCAGAAGAATTGAATCGTTATGCCGAGGACATCCATTCGGTGGCAGACTTTGCTGAACTTGCGGAAAAATATTCCGAAGATGAGATCACCCGCAAAGTGAGCGGACAATTGGGCTGGGTCAATCAACTTGGCATCGGTACGGATCCAGCATTTGCCCAGGCAGCTTTTTCCGCGGAAGAGCACACCGTTTTTGGACCAGTGCGAACCAAACAAGGTCAAGCTTTAGGTTGGATCCATCAAGTGCGCCCTGCTCCTAACGAAAAAGAATTCAAACAAGCCGTACGCCGCGGGATGCACAAACAACTCCGCAAACAAGTCTTTGTTGAGATGGGTTTTCGTTGTCGTTACGAAGACCCTCTTGCGGGAATCCCGACCGCCGGGCCGGAAATTCTTCGTTAACAGCTCAGTTGGAATAAATCCCGATTTGCTAAGGCTAAACGAATCTCCTTGGCTCTTTCTTCATGGCCAGCACCCATGAGGGCCAAGGCAGCCACTTTGCCAGCTTCCACCCCCGGCTGATTAAAGGCGTCGATGCCCAACAGCCCACCTGCATAAGCGGTTGCAATTTCCATAAATTGAAAGTATTGGCCGAGGTGAAAAGCATCTACTTTGCAAATTTCCAAAGTACTCACCGGCCTACCGACATCGGTCAACGCCACTTCCGTCCCCTGCCGCTCAGCCTCCACAATGTCGTTCAAAGTGCTACCCCGCAAATAATCAAATGCTGGGGAAGACACAAAGGGCTCCGGTATTTCTACCGAAGAAGAAAAATCCCGCACCTTCAAAAACGTGTAGACCTTGTCATCGGGACCTTCGGCGTAAAGTTGCACCTGGGAATGCTGATCCGTAGGGCCAATGGCCTTGACTGGAGTTGGGCCAACACAAATTTCTTTGCCATCCACAGAAAATCTTTTACCTAAAGATTCAGCCCACAACTGTTTGTACCAATCCGCAAGCAATCGAATGCGATAGGAGTAAGGAAAATGGACGTGAACATTTTTCCCTTGTTCCATATACAGCACATGAGCAAGGGCCCATGCCAAGGCGGGGTCTTCTTCGGAAAGGCAATCACTTAAATTACGGTCCACCCGAGATGCTCCTTCCAACAGACTTTCGCTATCAAATCCGGCCATTTCAGAAGTAAACAATCCGACCGAAGTCAATATGGAAAATCTTCCGCCCACCCCGGGAGGAACCGTTAAAGAAGGGAAATTCAGCTCATTACACAGTTTTCGAAAATGGCCCTCGGCTGGGTCCGTGGTAATGGTGAAGCATTGCCGAGCTTTTTCTTCTGAACCTAGCGCTTTCTTTACCGCATCAAAGAAGATTAGAAACTCGGCCGCCGTTTCTATGGTGCCTCCGCTTTTTGAAATCACATTAAAGTGAGTCCGGTCCAACGGCAAGGTATCCAACAAAGCCTGAATCCAATCGGGGTCTATGCTGTCGGGAATAAAAATCCTTGGGCATCCTGATGCAGGCGCAAACTCCTGATAAACCGGACCAAGTGCAGCCACCAGGGCTGAATTCCCCAAAGCCGAACCACCAATACCTAAAACCACAAAAGCATCGGTTTCCCCATCATCCTTCACTTGTTTTGCCCGATTTCTTGACTCAGCCAGAAATTCCTCGCGCTGGCCCAGCCCACGCCATTCCGGCCGGTTGACGAGGTGGAAGTCCCGAACTGCCGCTGCCCGTGAAAATGCCCCGGCGAAAGCATCCCGAGTCATACGGGAATCGTTTCCATCGCCAAAAAGCTGGGTCAAATTGAGGTGGAGTGCCATGGAAATGCAGACCTCTACAAAAGAGGGCTGGCAGATTAGCACTTGCGTGAAGAAAGCTGAAACAAGGACTGGATTCGCTCGTAATAGGGGAGGTTGGTGTATCCTTCCCACCAAAAGTGATGCAGTACTCTCATAAAGGTAATACTTCCATTTTCGTCATTCTTGGCGTTCTCCTCCTCGCCGCCGTGGTGTGGATGTCCCTGGCCCCCGGACCAGCGGTGACCAAGCCTTCAAGTCCTTTTCCCATGGAATCAGGGGAAACTCAGCCAACGGCCCCGGTCACCGCCAAAGTCAACCCTGCTGACTTAGAAACCAACCCCCTTGACCAAGGAGAGAGAACTGAAATTGAAGTCAGCACCGGACCCGGAGGAAAGCACTCCTTTGGTGCGGTGATTCGTGGGTTAGTTTTGGATTTGAAAACCCAGGAACCCATCGGCGGCGCAGCGGTCACCCTAACCGAACGCCTCAACATGGATCAGCCGTTTTTAGCTTATGAGGAAGCCGGGCTATTGCAAAGGACCACCCACACTTTGGAAGACGGCAGTTTCAGCATTCGGCGGCTACCCGTCAAAGGTGAGTATTCATTGTGGGTCAGCCACCAAGATTACGCCCCCACGGAAGGCCCGATGGTCAGACCGCTACCCACCGAAGTACAAGTACTGACCAACCTTTACTTGGGGCCCGGCTACCGCGTTCATGGCCTGATTCAAGATTCCGCTGAAAATCCATTGCAAGGCGCAGAGGTGGAATTGCGCATGCAAACCTCCACCTTCAGACCAGGCCGAAATGTGGATTGGGATGCCAGAGACAAGGCCATCGGCAAGTTACAAATGACCACTAGCTTGACCAACGGCCAGTATGACTTTCCTCATTTAGGGCAGGGCATTTACACCCTGACCGCCACTTTGGAAGGTTTTGCTACCGCCCGCATTATGCCGGTTGTCCTAATGGGGGCCAACTCAGATGCTGAACACGATTTGGAGCTTGGAACCGAACATCACCTTGCCGGCAGAGTCATTGACGAACATGGCGACCCGATTGCCGAAGCCACCGTTTCGGTTTCCCGCTCACGGCCTCGTCCCATCCTGAGCATGGAAGGCGCCAGCAACGAAAACGGTCTATTTGATGTGGGCGGATTACCCGAGGGAACTTATGGCGTGGCCGTTTCATGCCCAGGGTATTCTCCATTCCGGATGACCAGAGTCCAAAGTAACCGCACAGATTTAGAATTTGTGTTGGGCCGACGCGGTGGGGTAACCGGCCAAGTCACTCAGGCCAATGGGCAGGCGTTAACCCGCTTCAAATTGAGCTTGCGCAAGGTCAACCCAGGAACGGCGATGTTTGGCATTCCAGGCAGACATTTAAATATTCAAGATGACAATGGAATCTACCTATTTGAGGATTTAGATAAAGGGACCTACCGCTTATTAATCGAGGCCTCGGGCTACGCCCCCACCTATACGCCAGGGTTTTTCGTCGACCGGGAAACGGTCCGAGATGTCAACGTCACCATGAAAATCGGCGGCACCATCCAAGGTAGCGTGGTGTCCGCCGTCGACGGATCCCCCATCGCGGGTGCATCCATTTCGTTGCACGGCAAGGATTTTTCTTCCGAGGACCGGTTCTCGCTCTTTGGTGCCGCCATCGGTGACCCCAACAACATTCCTGACACGGTGGGAACCACAAGGGCCGACGGCACCTTTATGTTGAGAAATGTTTACTCCGACAAGCTCAATATTGAAATCAAACATCCCGATTTCCTTGAGGAATACATTGCCATTCAACTTTCCGAAGGAGGTGCCATTGATTTAGGAGTCGTCAAGCTTCGTATCGGCAGCGCCATTCAAGGCGTAGTTTCGGACAAAAACGGTAACCCCATTCCAGGGGCCACCGTGTACCTCACCTCAAATGAGGCCGGTCGGTTTTTTAATAAACAGGCGGTAACCGACACCTTCGGCCGTTACGCCTTCAGTGGCCTTACTCCGGCACGCTATGAAGTCAACGCCATCGCCGGCAAAGCGGGGCCGTTCTTGTTCCCTTCCACCCAGGGCGCTGGCAAACAAGAGGTTTACCTCCGAGCCGGCCAAATCCAAAGCAAAGATTTGACCGTAGCGGAATAAAGCAAGCATTTCTTTGAATACACCGTAAGGTGGACGTCCGAAATCTGAAATACCATGCTTAGCCTCATTTTGCCCCTGATTTTTCTCGTCCCTCAGGACGACCCCACCCAAAAGACGGTTGCCAAGGCCGCCACCACCACCTCCGCCATTTCAGCGGATGACCTTCGCCTCCACATTGGCTACCTGGCTAGCGATGAATTGGAAGGAAGAGGTTCTGGTGACGCTGGCGAGAAGCTGGCCGCCGCCTATTTTGTTTCGCAGTGGAAACGGCTGGGTTTAAAGCCCGGCAATGGTAAAAAATACACCCATGAATTTGAGGTAAGAGACCGCAAAGATGGTAAATCCATCAAACTTACCTGCACCAATACTTGTGCCATCTTGCCGGGAACCAACCCTAGAAAAAAGGGCCAATATCTAGTCATCGGTGGCCATCATGACCACGCTGGTTTCGGCAACCCCATGACCGGCGGCATGGGTTCCTTCGGCGAAATCCACAATGGCGCGGATGACAACGCCTCGGGTTCCTCTGGAGTGATTGAGTTGGCTGAATATTTTGCCGCCCATCCCTTAGAACACCCCATCCTATTCTTGTCTTTTTCAGCCGAAGAACGCGGTTTATTGGGCAGTAAGGCCTTCGTCAAAGACAAGATTATCAACCCAAAAAAAATGTTGGCCATGCTAAATCTCGACATGATTGGCCGCATGGAAGATAACTTTCTTTTTGTCGGCGGAATGGGCACCGCGAAAGAATTTCATAGCTTGTTGGACCCGGTCCTGACCGGAGGAGAAATCAAGGCCACCATGGATGACCGCGGTGAAGCCCCAAGTGATAACACATCTTTCTACCACGCTGGGGTCCCTGCTCTTTTCTTTTTTACTCACATTCATGAGGACTATCACATGCCTACCGATGATGCCGACGGCATCCACTATGAGGATGAAGCCCGAATTCTGGAATTGGTTCGTGATGTAGCAGTCGTCCTAGACCAAAGTAAAAAACTGACTTTCAAAAAAAATCCCGGTATGGGCATGCCTGACGATTTTATGGAAAGGATGAGCAATCATTACGTCCGGGCCATGGAACGTAAAAACAATATGGGGAAATTAGGCCTGACCCCGAAAGAGGGCAAAAATAAAATCACCGTAAAAAAGATTCGTAAAGATTCTCCTGCGGAGAAAGCTGGACTTCGTCAAGGAGATTTAATTATTTCCATCAACGGCTATGGCATAGATTCTATCTTTGGCATGCGCCGCGCCTTGGCCGGAAAAATGAAAGGTGAAAGTGTGGAAGTGGTTTATCAGCGTAGCAAAGAAACTCATTCCACTACGGCTATCTTGGAATAGTCAAGGCAATGGAATAACGGGTCGGATACCGGCCGCGGACACCTTCGGAACACGAACCCCTTTCCAACGGGTCCAACGCAAAGCGGGAAAGCAACGCATGTGAGGAAGGTGCCGAATGGCAATTTCTTGACCTGCCTGAATTCCATAGAGAAAAGCCCGCTGAGTCATGGGGTCAGTCGGGTCAACATGCAAGTTGGCATGCTGAATGGCACCGCTGGCATCTCTCCATTCCAAGTATCCACCAAGTGAGCGGGAGCAACGGAAACGAACCGTAGCCCAGCCGGGGCCGAACTCTACTTCGGGAACCCGTTCCCAAGGGGCCATACCTATTTCTAAAAGTTGGCGGTCTTGGTGCCAATGGATTCGTTTCGAACTTGGGCCAGCAATATCCAAACTGGGGTTGGCACTGGCTTGAATGGTGGCCCGAGTTCCGATTGGCTGCAGCAAGACATTGAAGGAAGCAATCGTTTTGCCCTTGTCACAAAGCACTTCGATTGTCCCCGAATGAGGTTGCCAGGCCAAGCCAACCACCCCTTCTAAATTTTCTGGCGGCACAGGCATGGCAAGGCCGCCCAAACCAACCAGGAGCAAAAATCTGTTCACGCCGCGTAGGATAGCCGCAAAGCCCCACCACCAAAGCCCTGTTTCTTCCCTTCCAAGTTTCTGCTCCTCCATTTCCCCTTGCCGGGGAAATGGCCGCCCTTGCCAGTGCTCTGGTCTGGGGCGTGGCCACGGTCCTCTTCACCCTCGCCATTCGTAAAGGGGGGAAAATTGAGCACGCCGTCCTCTTAAAAAACCTCCTCGGCGCCACCTTGCTGGGTGGCTTAGCCTGGTTTGGTGGTGAATCCTGGGGAGGCGGCGAAGCCGGACTTGGTAATTTGTCTTGGTTATTACTTTCCGGTTTCCTCGGCCTAGCCCTAGGAGATTTTCTTTATTTCTACGCCCTTGCCAGGATTGGAGTTGCCCGCACCCTCATCTTGCTGCAATTGGTGCCGGTAGTCACTGCGGCGCTTGCGTGGGTATTCCTAAGCGAAACTCTCAACCGTAGCCAATGCTTAGGAGCTTTACTGGTCGTGGCCGGAGGAATTTTAGCTCGCTCCCCCAAATCTCAACGAAATCGGGCCGATGCCCTGGGTTATGCCGCCGCATTTATTTGCGTTCTTCTGTTTGCCGTGGCCAATTTACTGACCCATTACGGCATGACTGAAACCGGAGTGCTCACTGCCGCTTCTTGGCGTTTGGCCGCCGGTGCGCTGGGTGCAGTCGGCATCGGTTTTGCTCGCCACAAGGGTTTGATTCTATTAAAAAGCACCATTCAAGCGACCACCTGGCGATCTTTTTTCTGGCCCTCAATTTTTGGCACTTGTCTAGGCATGGGTTTATTCACCGCAGGATTAAAGTTTGCCAAGCAAGGAGTTGCCGCCAGCATGGCCGCCGCCACCCCACTCATTTCCATTCCACTTGCCTATTGGATCCTCGGTGAAAAACCCAATCAACGGAGTTGGCTAGGCGCTATTTTGGTTTTGATTGGAGTTGCGGTAATGGCCATCGCGTCGATCTAACCACCACCCGCTTGGGGCCTGAGTGGCGGCACAAGTATCCTGTAGACCATGTTTCAGCGAGTGTTCATTGCCAATCGAGGAGAAGTTGCAGCCAGAATGGTGCGCGCCTGCCGGGAATTGAACATCGCCCCCATTTGTGCAGCTTCCCAAGCCGACCTTGATGCCGGTTTCCCTTACTTAGAAGAAGCAGAAGCAGTGGTTTGCATCGGACCGGCGGCCGCGGCTCAGTCCTATTTGAATCCTCGAACTCTCGTCCAAGCGGCCAAGCAAAGCCGCTGTTCCGCTCTCCACCCGGGCTGGGGATTTTTAGCGGAAAATGCTCAGTTTGCGGCTTTATGTCAACAACACGGAGTGAAATTCATTGGCCCCTCTGCTGCAGTTATGGACATGATGGGACTTAAACTCCCCTCTCGGGTAGCGGCGGCGGCAGCCGGACTACCCATCGTCCCCGGTAGCCTTAGCGCCTTGGCAAACCCCGACGAAGCCCGCGGGCTCGCCAACGAAGTCGGTTATCCGGTCGCCCTAAAAGCCGATGCCGGGGGGGGCGGTAAAGGGATTCGTCGCTGCGAATCGGATGCAGATATGGAGCAAGCCTTTGCGGAGGCCTCCCAAGAGGCCGCGGCAGCGTTTGGCAATGCTGCTCTTTACTTGGAAAAATATTTGCAGGGTGGCCGCCACATTGAATTCCAAATTTTTGGGGATGGTGCTGGCAAGGCAGTGCACTTAGGAGAAAGGGAATGTTCCATTCAAAGAAAACACCAAAAGCTACTCGAGGAAGCCGGCTCCCCTGCATTGAGTGCCGCCCAAAGAAAGAACTATGGAAAGTTGTCGGCCGACGCTGCGGCGCAATGGGGTTATGCCGGGGCCGGAACCATGGAATTTCTCATGGACCAATCGGGTGATTTATTTTTCTTAGAAATGAATACTCGTCTGCAAGTGGAACACCCAGTGACCGAAGCCATTACCGGCCTCGACTTGGCGAAAGCCCAATTTCAAGTGGCAGCTGGCGGTGGATTGCCCTGGCAACAAAAAGATATTTCTTGGCAAGGGCATGCGCTGGAAGTGCGCATTAACGCCGAAGACCCTGAACTAGATTTCAAGCCTTGCCCCGGGACCATCAGGCGCTTTCAAATCCAAGGTGATGGAATTCGAGTAGACACTCACATTCAAGATGGTGCGCAGATTTCTCCGCACTATGACTCACTCATCGCCAAAGTGATTGCCTACGGCAAAGACCGCGCCCAAGCTTTGGAAAGGATGCGAACGGCACTTTCATCGGCCCAAATTGAAGGCATTGCCACCACCCTCCCCCTGCATCTGAAAATCCTGGCGGCAGAAGATTTCCAGAAAGGTGAGTTTGACACTTTATGGTTAAGCCGATGGATGAAAACCGTTTAAGGCCCGCACTTTGGCTGTGGGCCATCAATATTCTGTTGGGAGTGCTACTGAGCTTCAGTTTTCTAGAAAGGGTAAGTCCATCGGAATCGGCAGCGGTCGCCTTGTTTGGAGTGTTAGGACTATTCTCCAGCATGGGCATGCTTTCTCTGGTGCCCGGGTTATTGAGCGTAGGACTGTGTACTCAAACCAACACCTCAAAACGGGCCTGGGGTTTAGGGTTTATTTGGACTTTGGCCATACTGATTTTATTTATTGACACGCGTTTGCATGGTTTTTACGGCTACCACATTAATTCCACTGTCATGGGAGCGGTATTCACTCCTGGCATTGAACAATCGGTGAGCATCGGATGGGGAGAGGTTCTTCCGCTGATTGTGATTGCGCTTGCTCTATTCCCGGCTCAAGTTTGGCTAGCAAAACGCCATCCGAAACAAGGAGAATTTCGCTGGGCAAAATGTATCGTGGCCGCATCCGTACTTGGGTTTCTAGCCCTACCCGTTTTGGAATCTTGGGCTGGTCCCCATTTCCATGGCGCCATTTCTGAGCGGGTAGAAGCTTCACCAGGACCCCAATTCGGGGACCCCATCGGAGAGTTTCTTGAACACTTAGAGGAACGAAATTTGGTTGATTTACCCGTTCCTCTGTTGCAAAAAAGCACCAAGCCCAATTTTTTGATACTCGTCTTAGATTGCCTGCGAGCCGATGCCATCAACGCCGAAGACTCCCCTCGCTTAAATCAATTTGCCAAGCAGTCTATGCAGTTTCAAAATCACCTTAGCGGAGGAAATTGGACTCAGCACGGCGTATTCACCCTCCTTTATGGCTTACACGGAACTTATTGGGAACCCGTATTGGAAGCCAAACAACCGCCCCCTTTAATCGAAGCATTGCGCAATCATGGCTGGGAGTTTCGGATTACCGCTGCCGCGGCCCAAACATTTCCAGCTTTTCGCTCCACCGCTTGGGTCAGCATCCCCGACGCGGTGTACGATCAATTCCCAGGTAAAACTCCAGCCGAAAGAGACCTTGAGGGAATTGAAGCCTTCGGCGAATGGATGGAAAACCGCAATCAAGAAACTCCCTTCTTCGCCTTTTTTCTTCTTGATGCCACCCACCAAGTCTATAGCTTTCCAGAAGAAAGCGCGGTGTTTCACCCCTATGAAAAAGACATTCGTTATCTGCCCATTTCCTATGGAACCGGTCCAGCCCAAAGGATTCGCATCCGCAATCGCTATCGCAACGCGGTGCATTACGCCGACAGCTTAGTTGCCAAAATACTCCAGGATTTGGAAAAAAGTGGCCAAGCGGACAACACTGTAATTTTGATTACCGGTGACCATGGCGAAGAATTCTGGGAGCATGAAATCTGGGGTCACTCCACCAATTTCAGCCGTGAACAGCTCCACGTGCCTTTGTTCCTCAAAGGCCCTGGGATTTCGCCTGGATTGGAAGAGCGCCCTACCTCCCATATCGATATTCCGCAAACCTTGCTGGAATTTGCCGGCGCTTCTCCCACCCCCGCCACGCCATGGTCCTTGGGCCATTCCCTATTGCGGGCCCAAGCAAACCGCCCGCTGGTAAGCGCTGGATGGCAAGGTCTAGCGGTGCGCCATAATCAGCACATCCTCTTTCTTCCCGGGCCTGAGGGTGGCCGGACTTCGGCCTTTACCGAACAATGGGAGCGCGTTGCCGACCCCTCCGATTTGTTTCGACAGGCAAAGCCAGTACTCGATGGGGTACTCAAAGAATGCAATCAATTCCTTCAAAGCCCAAAACCGAATTAATTCTCGCGGGAAGCTAATCTCACCCTTATGGCATTTGTCCCCCTCCAGCCCATCGGCTCAAAGCTGTCCTCCTTCCTGGAGGCCGAGGAAATCAGTCGGCACCAAGATTTCATGAAAAAGCACCAAGCGACGCTTTCTGAGCGCCGCAAAGAAGTCGCCCAAGGCTGGGGCGATTCCTATATTGAACGGACTCACAAGAAAAATAAACTCACCGCTTGGGAACGAGTGGCCGCATTGAAAGACCCGCAGGCACCGGCTCGTTGTTTGCTCAGTTTCGTCAATTGGGGCAGGGAATTTGACCAAGGAGGAAAAACTTTGCGCGCCCCAGGCGCCGGAGTCATCACCGTCCTCACTCAAGTGGAAAAACGCTGGGTAGTGGTGATTGCCAATGACAACACCGTGGCGTCGGGTTCTTGGTGGCCGCAAAGTTCTGAAAAAATTCAACGCGCTCAAGAGGTGAGTTTGCGGTTAGGTTTGCCGGCAATTTACTTAGTGGATTGCAGCGGACTGTTTTTGCCTGAACAAGCCCTTTCGTTTCCCGGTCGCACCGGAGCTGGACACATTTTTAAAAGGAACTCCGAGCTTTCGGCGGCCGGGATTCCGCAAATTGCCGGAGTCTTCGGCGACTGCATTGCTGGCGGCGGTTATATGCCGATTATTTCCGACCGAGTTTATATGACCGAGCAGGCTTATATGGTCATTGCCGGCGCCGCCCTCATCAAAGGAGCTAAAAGCCAAAACCTCACTAGCTTAGGAATAGGCGGCCCAGAAGTGCACGTTCATCAATCTGCTTGTGCTGATGAACGGGTGCCCGATGACGAAGCTTGCTTAAAAGCAATTCGGCTAGAGATTGCAGCTACCGCCACCAGTGGTGCCCCATTTCGCCGAGGTGGCGTGGAATCCGCCCCGCCAAATTTCCCAACCGAAGAACTGGATGCCATTTTCCCCCCGGACCACCGCAGTTGGTATGACGTTCGCGAAGTAGTTGCCCGCCTCGTGGACCGCTCTCTTTTTTGGGAAATTCTGCCCCACTGCGGCAAGGAAATGTTGGTTGGCATCGGCCGCGTGAATGGCCTTTATTGTGGCTTCATTGCCAATGTTCAGGGCCCCTTGGATGACCCCGACCACCGCGGAAAAATCAAGCCCGGCGGCATTCTTTATCGTCAAGGAATCGCCAAGATTTCCCAATTTTCACGGGCTTGCAACGCCGACGGCATCCCGATTGTTTGGCTACAAGACATTTCTGGTTTTGACATTGGCACGGAGGCCGAAGCCCAGGGGCTGTTGGGATATGGCTCCAACTTGATTTACACCAACAGCACCAACACCACACCGATGTTCACCGTTCTGATGCGCAAAGCATCAGGAGCTGGTTATTACGCCATGGCCGGGTTGCCCTATGAACCGGTGGTGCAACTCTCCACCCCCATTGCCCGCCTCTCGGTCATGGAAGGCCGCACCTTGGCCATTGCCGCTTACAACACCAAACTAGACGACCAGTTTGAAGTTGCCAGTACTGACCCGGCAGAGAAAAAAGCTGTCGAAGAAGGGATGGCATCGGTGGAAGAGCGCATTGAAAAAGACATGGACCCCTATCAATCTGCCAGCCAAATGGACACCGATGAAATCATTTTGCCATCTGAATTGAGGGGTTTTTTGGAATGCTTGGTGGAAGCGGCATACCAAGCTCAAGGAACCCGGCGCATAAAAAACCCTCGTATTTGGTCCCTGCACGACCTGGAAATTCTCACCAGTCCAAAGAATGAGAGCTGAGGAATTCATCTGGTTAGCTGAGAAGAATACCCAAGAATGTGGTTGGGTTTTGAAAAGTCCAGCGGTTGGGTACTTCACCAACGCTCCCGCCAAAGGAAAATTTCTCGAAGCCGGTGCTGTCATTGGCGCCGTGATGATTCTTGGAAAATCTCACTCTCTGCGGCTCCCCCAAGACGTCGGCGGTGTGGTGACGTCTTCCCCGCCCGAACACACTCAGCATCCGATTGAGTTTGGCGAAGTTGTCTTCACTCTCCGTTCCCAAAGCCAAGCCAACACTTTGCCGGTTAAGGATGACCAAAAGGAGGAAGTTGAAAATTTACTCCTGCGCTCTCCCCAAGTCGGCCGCTTTTATCGCAGCGCAAGTCCAGAGACCCCACCTTATGTAGAAGTAGGCCAAGAAATCGCTCCAGGAAAAACTATCGGTTTGCTTGAGGTCATGAAAACCTTCACGCCGGTGAAATGGCAAGGCTTTGAGGACTCAGTCTATACCGCGAAACTCACTCAGTTTTTGGTCGACGATGGGGCCGACGTAGAAGAAGGACAAGCAATCGCCCAACTCGAAGCTGTGGAAAATCCAAAATGACCGTATTCTGGACTACCATGCCGCCGGAAACGACAAACCCATTTGTATTTTTTTTAGCCGCGGCTATTTGCGGCGGTTATTTCTTATGGCGACGAAATAAAGTTTGGCAAAGGAAGCTGGAGGAAACGGAAAACTTACTTTCCGACGCCAATGCCTCCTTAAAAGATCTCCGAATTGCCGCCGACAAGTTTGATGGAAATGGTGGCCCTTTCCAGGCTTTAGCGGAGCAATTTGATTCTGAAACTGGACTCCCTGCTTGGAATTCCTTCACTGATCGCATCCGCGAACAACTCAAATCTAGTACTGCAGAGGACAACACGACCTCCGCTTTGATTTTCTTGAAAATCGAAAACTTCCGCACTGTCCGCGATGGCTTAGGCCCAGAAGACGCCGGCTTGCTCTTGAATGGCTTAGGACAAGTGTTGCCCAAAGTGTTCGGAGCCCGTAGTACCTACGGAAGATTCCGCGATGACACCTTCGGGGTTTTGGTCAAGGGAATTCGCAATCCAGACCAGGCAGCGGAAAAAGGTGCTGAATTCAGAGATTACTTAGCCGCTGGCATTTCACTCGAAGGAAAATCTAGCAAAGTTGGCTTAACCACCACTCTAGGTGTAGCTCCTTGGACGCCCCAGTACCAAAACGAAAACGCTTGGATTGCTGATGCAGAAGCCGCACTTGGTGAGGCCCAATCTTTAGGCGCAGGCAGACTGTCTTTTTACTCCAACACGATGCACATGCGCTCGATTGACCGATGGCGCATGGAAGGAGAACTTAGGGAAGCTTTGGACCAGGAACAACTGCAAATGCATTTCCAACCCATTGTCCACTTTCCCGATGGAACTCCAGCGGGCTTCGAAGCCCTCATTCGGTGGGTTCACCCCAGCCGGGGTTTCATTTCGCCCGCCGATTTCATCCCGATTGCCGAGCAAGCTGGCATGATTTGCGCTATCGGAGATTTAGCTTTGCGTCAATCCTGCGCCGCCTTGGCAGTCTACCGAGAAAAATTTCCTCAACTTGATTTGTTCATGAGTGTCAATTTTTCTCCCCTCCAACTGGATGAAACCGGATTTTTATCCACTGTCCAATCTTTACTCAAGGATTGCGAAATTCCAGCTGCATCCTTAAAGCTAGAAATCACCGAAACTGCCATGGCCTCTGAAGCCGACAAGATGAAAGAATTATTGGCCGAGCTCCATGCCATCGGAGTCAAACTCAGCTTGGATGATTTCGGCACCGGTTATTCCTCCATGGCTTATTTGGACTCATTCCCAATTAGCACGCTCAAAATAGATCGCAGCTTTGTCGCCGAAGTGGATAGAGATGCCGCCAAAAAAGAAATTGTCGGCGCAATCTTGCTACTTGCTCAAAGCTTGAATTTGGATGTCATTGGAGAAGGTATAGAAACCAAGTCGCAACGTCAAGTTTTGGAGCAAATGGGTTGTAAATTCGGACAAGGTTGGCTTTTCTCCAAAGCATTGCCTCCTGACCAAATCCCTGCTTGGATTGATGAAAATCGAACTCACTCATGAAGCCGAAGGTCATCCTCAATGTGGTTGGGCTAACCCCCAAAATCCTCAACTCGGGAAACATGCCAAGTTTGCAATCTTTTGCAGACCAAGTCGGCTGGACACCCCTCACCCCGGACCTTCCGGCCGTGACTTGCACCATGCAGGCACGCTTTCTCACTGGGAAACCTCCATCCGAACACGGCGCGGTGGGTAATGGTTGGTATTTCCGGGACCTAGCCGAAATCTGGCTGTGGCGGCAATCGGTCCACTTACTGGAATCAGAAACTTTTATCCAAAAGTGGAATCGGGAAAATCCAAGCCAACGGTCGGCGCAGGTATTTTGGTGGTGGAACCTTCCCTCGCATGCTGACATTTCCGTCACTCCCCGGCCAACTTACTGGGCAAACGGCCGCAAAACCCCAGACATTCACACGACTCCACCAAGCCTCCGTCTTCGCTTACAGGATCAACTTGGCCCGTTCCCACTTTTTCAATTTTGGGGACCCGGCGCCAACATCAAAAGTACCCGCTGGATTGTGGATGCCACTCTTAATATTTTAAAAGAAGAACAGCCGGGGCTCACTTTGAGTTATCTGCCCCATTTAGACTATGACTTACAACGGTTTGGTCCAAATTCTCGGCAAGCTAAACAAGCGGCGATGGACTTGGACCAAGAAGTAGCCAAAATTTTGGACTATGTCCAAGCCAAGGAAATGGAACTCACCGTCGTTTCCGAATACGGCATTAGCGAAGTAAGCCAAGCGGTGTTTCCGAATCAATGTTTGCGTGAAAACCAATTTCTTACCGTCCACCCAGCCAAAAATGGTGCCTTGTTGGACCCAGGGAATTCTCGCGCCTTTGCGGTTTGTGACCACCAATGCGCGCATGTTTATATTCAGAACCCCAAGGACGTCCCTCAGGTCAAAGGACTTTTGTCCTCCTTGGCAGGGGTGGACCAAGTCTGGGGAAAAGAAGAAATGGCAAGCCATGGATTGGCCCATCCAAGGTCCGGGGAACTATTCCTTTTGGCGGAAGCCTCCAGTTGGTTTGCTTACCCCTACTGGGGGACTAAAGACCAAATTCCGGACTTTGCCCGCACTGTCGATATCCACAACAAACCCGGCTATGACCCTTGCGAATTGTTTTTGGACCCAGCAAAGCCATGGGTGAAAACTCGAGTTCTACTCAAGGTGCTGGCGAACAAATGCGGGTGGCGAACGCTGCTTGATGTGATCCCCTTGGACACCAGCCTTGTCAAAGGATCTCACGGTCTTCTGCCACTAAGTCCAGAGGAAGGCCCCATCCGTATTGGACCAGCCTTACCCTAGACCCGTTGCCTTTGGGTTTATCGGCTAAGCCCACATTAATTTTTGGGATGCTAGGATGAGAACCAAGGCCAAAATACGGCGCAACCAATAACTTGGTAGACGTCGGGCCCCAAGGTAACTTCCGAGGCCACCGCCCGCCACCACCAAGCAAATCCAAACGGGAAGTTCTGGAGCTAAAGAACCACCGGAACTTAGATGCCCGGTGAGTCCGGCCACACTGTTAAAAAAGATAAATGCAGCGGAAACTCCAGCAACCACTCGAGTCTCTCCCCATCGGGTCAATAGGAGCAATGGTGAAAGAAAAATTCCTCCCCCTACCCCAACTAGCCCGGAAATAAAACCCAACAATCCGCCTAAGGGAAGGGCCGCCCAAAAAGAAAATGGACGCAATGCGTAGTTTGCTTTGCTGACTTTAAAAATCCATAAGCCGGCGAACAAAAGAGATAAACCCAAAACCAAGCGCATCACCCAAGGGTCAGCCTGCATGGCTCCACCAAAAAAGGCTGCCGGGATGGAAGCCACCAAAAAAGGCCTGAGCAGCTTTCCTGAAAATCCATTCGCCTGGGAAAATTGCCACCAAGCCAAGGCCGACACGAAAATATTAAGCGTCAAGGCCGCGGGTTTCATTTCTAAGAAAGGGAGTCCGCAAAGCACCATGACCGCCAGATAACCAGAAGCGCCGCCGTGCCCAACCAGAGAATAGCCAAAAGCGGCCAGAAAAAGCCCTATCGACAAAAGAGAGATCCAATCCATTAAACTATGGCGCGGCATTTTAGTCGCCCTACCGATGACCGAAAAGAACCCTTCTGGATATGGCCAGCCCAATGAGAAACCGTTTCCCTCTAAGATAACGGTTCCTGGGCTTCGTTCCCGAAAAGGGAAGAGTCCCATTCTGTGCCTCACGGCTTACGACTACCCTACAGCCCGACTTGCAGATGAAGCGGGCTTTGATTTGTTGCTCGTTGGCGACTCTATGGCAAACGTGGTCCTCGGCCACGCCACCACTCTCAAAATCACGCTAAGCCAAATCATTAGTGCCACCCGTGCCGTGCGCCGCGCTGTGGACCGGCCATTGGTAGTCGCCGACATGCCATTTGGTAGCTATCACATTGGTGATGAAGACACCGCCGCCAACGCCATTCGACTCATTCGCGAAGGAGGTGCTCAGGCCGTGAAATTAGAGGGTGGAATCAACCGGGCGAAAATTGTAAAAAAACTAGTTGATGCAGACATCCCGGTCATGGGCCACATTGGCATCTTGCCCCAATCCATCAACTCGGAAGGAGGCTACCGGGTGCAAGGAAAAACCCTAGCAAGCGCCAAAACTTTATTGGCAGATGCCTTAGCCATTCAACAGGCAGGAGCTTTCGCCATTGTCCTTGAAGGTTTAACGGAAAAGGTTGCTGAATCCATCACTAAACGATTAGATATTCCTACCATCGGAATCGGTGCAGGCAAACATGTGGATGGTCAAATTTTAGTCTTCCACGATGTGGTCGGGTTTACCACCCAACCGGCGCCAAAATTCGTGCGGCGCTACGCCGATGTCGCAGGCATCATCGGTAACGCTTTGGGAAAACTGGTTGCCGACATCCAAAGTGGAGATTTCCCATCTGAGAAGGAAACTTACCAGGAAGGAGAATCCCTTCCCAAGCATTGGGCTGAGGATGCTACTGAGGCTCAATCCGCTGCTGATATTGCAGACTAAGGCCTTTTTTGCCGGAAGTTAGCCGCTGCAAAATTAAACTTTTCGCCGGGTTTCCATCCTCCTCCATCTGGATGTCGCCGGTAACCCCAGAGACCTTCCCTAAGGCGGCTAGCGTCTCCCTTACTCGGATTGGATCGAAAGGGTCCGCACATTCCTTGATAGCTTCCACCGCCAAACGGGCGGCATCATAAGTCAAAGCTGATAATTGAGTCGGGGGATTATTTTGATGCATGTTTTGATACTGCTTGGTGAAAGCCATCACCCTTGGGTTGTCATCAAGAATGGCAAAGTGATTGCTGATATAAACTTTGGCTTCATCGGGCAAAGCCAACGGCAATCCCAACAATTCCGGGGCATCCCATCCATCCGAGCCGAGCACCGTCAAGTCTTTCCACTTGGGATAGGCTTCCTCCACTAGAAATGCCAAATCCATGGCATAACCGGGAAGGAAAACGACATCCGCTTGATAAGCCAACACTTCATCCACTAGATATTCAAAGTTTTGGTCCCCGGAATGGTAGTAACTTTGTCCGGCAATATTGCCACCTAGCCGAATAAAGGCGGTGGAAAATCCCTCCCCTAAGCCAAAGCTATAAGGCTCAGAAAGGTTGACCACTAAAGCACAAGTTTCAGCCCCCAATGTATCAATCGCAAAAGTTGCCATCGATTCGGCCTGTTGAGAATCCAAAAAACAGGCGCGAAACGCCCAAGGGTTGTTGTGGGTCACCGCAGGATGGGTGGCGGAAGGTGACAACAAGGCGATTTCCAACTCCTTGGCTTGACGACTGGCGGCCAGGGCAGGACTGGAATAAGCCGGGCCAATAATCATCGAGCAACCTTTGGCAAACAGGTCGGACACACATTGAACCGATTGATTGGGGTCTGATGCATTGTCCAACACCACAAATCGACAAGGGGGGTTGGGGCCGAGTTCCGCCTCCAACAGTTGGAACCCTCGCAATGCATTTTGGCCATCCGCAGCATAATCTCCCGATAAAGGTAGGATAACCCCCACCAACGGCAATGCAGGCTTGCCACAAGAGGCCAAAGCAAGGAGAAAAATGAGACCAAGCAGGCGCATTAAAAGTCCCATGCCTCCAGTGCTTTGGTAGAGAATCGTCGAACCCGCGCAGTCTCTGAATTCAATTGGATGGACTCCAATAATTTTTTCGCTTCCCTGGTATGAATCAGACTAAGAGCTCGGACTCGTGCAAGTTCAACCTCCAAACCCGGGCGACTACCGAGCATGGCCAAAGCATTCACCGAGGAAGGGTGACGATTTTTCCCAAGCGCCTCCACAAAATCAGCCCGCATATCCTTGCCGGTCTTTTGATAGCGTTCACCTTCCATCCACAAGGCTAGAGCGTCTGATAAAGGGAATACCGCTGCCGTACCGCCAAAGTCACCCAACACCACGGCAGCATTTTTCACCACCAAAGAATCCAAATCACTGAGGTAAGCCACCAAGGCTTGTCGTGCTCTTGCGATTTCTCCTGGATTACTGTGACTTCTCAAAACCAGACTTAATTTTCGAATCAAAGCAATCTTCGCGGATGAAAGACTAGGAATAAACTTTTGCACCCGTTCATCGCCAGAAAGGACAGCAAGTTCCAACTGAATATCTGCGTTGGAAACCGCTTGCTGGCTAGCCACCCAGTCTCCCCGGCTCAGGGCTGCTTGGGCTTTGGCAATTCGCCGCGCAATCCCCCCCTCATCGAAGCCACCGGAACCAGCTACAAAATCAGCTAAAACTCCACCTGAAACTCCACCTGAAGAGGAAGTACGAATATGTTCCGCCCTTTGCAGCACTTCCTGGTTCTTTTTGTCCAACTGATTTTTTAAAACTACCAGGGATGTTCCCAGTACGGCCACCAACAAAGCAGCCATGGTCGCGGATCGATTCCGTTGCATTACCCGCCAAACCCTTGTTAAACCACTGGTTGGGGTCACCCGGATGGCTTCAAAGTTCAAGATACGGCGGAGTTCGGCGGACATTTCTGCAGCAGTAAGGAATCTCCTATCTGGGTCCTTTTCCAGGGCTTTTAAAACCACAGTTTCCACATCCTTTGGCAATTTGGGATTCAGTTTCCTTGGCGGAATAGGATCCTTAGTCAAAATAGCCCGCAGGGTTGCCTCCAGCGTATCTTGTAAAAACGGTTGCTCCAAGGTTAATAATTCATAAAGCGTCACACCAAGGGAATAGATATCACTGCGGTGGTCCACTTTTACCCGCTTGGTCATCGCCTGCTCTGGGCTGATGTAACCAGGGGAACCGATAAATTCACCGGTTCGGGTGATGGAAATAGCGCCTTCAGTCTTTGCAATTCCAAAATCTGTCAAAATCAAATTTGAGGTCCGATCAAAAACTAAATTCCCTGGCTTGACATCGCGATGAATAATTCCATGTTGATGGGCAACATCCAAAGCATCGGCAACATCAGCAATGAGCTCGATTGCCTGGTAGACATAATTGCTCACTTTGAATTTCAATCGAGAAGGGTCTCGGGGTTTCCAATCCACGGTGGGAGTCATGGTTTCCGGATGAGAGCGCCCCATGAGGTCTACTTCAACCTCTAACTGGCCGGATTTCTTTGCTTCCCGTAGCCGGTCAATGATATCGCTTAAATCGGGGCCGACCAAGAACCGCATGGCAAAGTAGTGCAATCCATTTTGCTCTCCTACCGCATATATAGGGATAATGTTTGGATGGCTGAGACGTGCCACGGCTTCGGCTTCCCGGCGAAAACGGCTCAACGCACGCTTTGAGGAAGTCAACCCCGGATGGAGCATTTTGATGGCGACGCGGCGATTTAGACTTTCCTGGTTGGCCTCAAAAACAGCCCCCATACCACCCCGGCCAAGCTCCTGAATCAGCCGAAAATCCCCTAGTTTTTCACCCAGTTCTGGCTCAGATCGCAGGATAGAAGAAGGCGGGACTGGAACATCTAAGCCGTCGGCAGCCGCTACTTCACGAGCTTTGCCTAAAGCATCGAGAAGGTCGTCGACATTCTCTTTTTGGTCGTCCGCTTTCATGAGCACTCTATGTTAATCAACCGCTAGAGGCGCTTAAGGCTAAAATTCCTTTTCTATGGTTAGCTCCTCACCCTTCAAAAATCGGCCGGAAGCCGCCAAATCAGGGGAAAGGTAAATGACTGAAGATTCTCCTGGACGCAAAGTAAATTTGGCGTGGCAGCTCCGTAATCCCCCAAGCCACCATCGCTTATCGCATACATAAGCGAGATCCCCAGAAGCGGCCGCCATTTCAACTAATTCACCACTCGATGCCGAAATAGTCTCAGCGGGCAATTGATTTTCAATCGCCCACAAACGTCGAATCCGCTTTCCTTGCTTGTCATTGGGTTCGCCCCCCTTAAAAAAGTAGCGGGCTTTATCTACTGACCAAATGGTCAAGCCATCAAGGTTTTTATTTTCTTTTCCACCGACCAGGCTGACGAGAATCCCAACACCAAAGCAAACCAACAAGTTATAAAGAGCCCCAATATACAAATAAGGAGTATCACCGGAAGGGGGAACACCGTGGGAAAAAGGTGCTATCAGAACATTCGGCCAGACTCGCCCACAAGCAATCAGCAAAGAACCCAAAACCAAAGTGGCCATGGCCGCCCTCGAAGTGAACCTTCGCCAAAAAATCCCCAAAAATATGGTTGCTACCAGAGGCGGAGTCAATGTGGAATGAAACCACCCATGGGCCTCATATAAAGATTCGAACTGGTGAAATCCCCAAGCAGCAAAAACCCCCACCACAGTTGCGATAGCAGAAACCATCATGGCAGCTTTTAAATAATGTTTATCGCTTGGATTTTCTCCTCGAGCAATCTTAATCGGGCGATACACATCATTAATAAAAACTGCAGCAACTGCATTGATTAAAGTATCCACTGAGCTCATGAGGGCGGCGGTTACGGCGGCCACGAAAAAACCGAACCCTGCCTTGGTGGTTAAGAGGGCGGTCACCATGACGAAGATATCATCCGAACTTTCGACAGATTCTGCAGAGAGGACATCGGGTCGGGAAGTGGCAATGGCAAGGCCAATGAGACCGGCGGCAGTGACTGCAATCGCGGACAATGGGAGTGCAAATAGAACATTGACGGCAGCCGCTTTGCGTCCATCGTTCACCGAGCGGCAGGCCATAAAACGCATGATGAGGCCCTGATTCATAAACAAAAAACCCACCGATCCAGCCACTGCATCTTGCCAAAAAATCCCCACGAAATTGAACCCGGGATCTTCATTGAAATTTGCTAATGGCAGCTTGGCCTCTGCCGGAAGAGCTTCCCAAAATGCTGGGAATCCCCCCAAAAAGTCCATGCCCAAAAGTACTAGAACTAAGCCAGCAATGAGCAAAATAAAACCTTGCAACAAATCGGTAAAAATAACCGCGGTTTGCCCACCAAATGTAATGTAAACACCAGCAACCAGAGCCACCACCCAAGTTATATCCATGAGGTCCCAACCAAGGTGAGGTTCAATAATGGGCAACAATGTTTTTGCCATGGTGGCAAATCCAACCCCAATATAACCAAGCATATAAACCAACAACGCAATCGTTGCTAATTTACGGACTGTAGGATTAAACCGACGTTCAAAATACTCCGGAATGGAACGAACCTTCATGAAATAAATAATGGGCAACCATCCAAACATAAAGAGTGGCATAAAAAACCAATCATTCATATACGCCATGGTTCCTGAAAGGCCGTGCTCCCAGGACTTGGCACTGTATTTCAGAAAGCTATGGCTACCCACCCCGGTGGCCACGATAGACATCGTGATGAGCCACCAAGAGAAGCGCCGACCACCAAAGAAAAAGTCTGAGGTGTTGCGATTAAAGCGGGCGAAGTAAGAACCGAATCCTAAAACTACGATGAAATAGCCAATAAGAATTGCCCAGAAAACTGGCGAAGACCCCGCAATGGCAGCTGCATCCATGACTTAAGAGGTAGCAAAAATGGTTATGCCGCCGTGGATAGCTGCGTACCAAAAAAAACCGAACAAAAGCACCTTGAGCCAAACTCGGTCTCCTGTGCGCTCCTTTCGGAAGGCACCCGCCCGAACCACCAACCACAGGCTACCGAAGAAAAACAAACCGCCTACCCCGTAAAGATAAATAAACGGGAGCCAAACTCTATCGAAAGGCAATTCGGCAAAGACATTCAACATGACGAAACAGCCTCAAGATTTCTATATTGTTCCACTTGCATTAGCACCCGGGGCAAACTTGTGATGTGGGGAAGCAAATGGTCCGAGGGAGAGACTTGAGAATGAAATTGTTGCCTCACCCAGCCTGGGGTATGGGGAAGGTCCATCATCCCAAGGGCCAGAGGAGCTCCTGATTTTCCTTCTTCCCGAAGATGGAAAGGCAAAGCCAAGTCTAAAGAAAAAACGTCACCTAAGACGAAATCGGCTTGCTCTTGTTTAAGGATGTCTTCGTAAAAAGGACGGTCCACAGCAACCCGCCGGTCATGAATTTCCTTTGTGATGGGAGAGTCGCTCAATAGTTGCTTGCCGGCGCGCCCATATACACGGAGAAAGTCTCGGCCGGCAGAAGATTCTCTAGCGTTTTGAATATCAAACCCTATCGCTTTAAACCAAGCTTCAATTTTTTCCAAGGGAGCATTGCTCACAAAAGTCAGCCTGACCCCCTGGTCCTTTAACCAATTCAAAATCGCGGTCACGCCGGGTGTGAAATCGTGGCTCACTTCCTCTCTAAAACGAGTGCACGTAGTGTGATAGCAATGGTCCAAAAATTTCAACACACTAGAAAATTCATCCAACACGGCTTCACGGTAGTTTGCGGAAACCTCGTCCTTTGCTTCGTCAATCCATTGTCCCAAAGCGGTGGGGATTGCAAAATAATCCTCATCCACATAAGAGGAAAATCTGCCTTCAATTTGCCACCCATAAGCAGACGGGTTGGAATGCACCGCGACGGAAAAATCTTGCAAGTCGGAAGCTGCTTTGGTTTCAGGACAACCTGACAAGCGGGCCAATTCCCGCCCCAAAAACCCTTTTACTCTTTCCAGCTCCCGGGCAGGTTCGGTCCAAACACCGTCAAAATCTGAAAGGATGTGAAAATCTTGCAAGCCCATGGAAATGCATTGTAGCCACCCCAAAAGAGTGGAGGTCGCCAAGACTGGCGACCTCTAAATAAAATTCAACCGGAATTATTCGATAGCGTATTTTACCCGGAACACCAGCTCCGTTGTTGGCCGAACTGAGTCAACCACCGGCCCAGAGATTAAACCCTCCTCTACATCGACAAGGAGGAAATCAAAGGTGAGGGTCTCATTATCATCCAAGATTAAGACGACATCGTCAAAACGACCCAAAGTAGGGAAAGTAAGCAAGGAGAATAACCCGGTATTACCACCACCAAGATCAAAATTACGGAAAGGATTACCATCCAAATACAAGGCCCCGGCAGTGATGGTTCCGAACTCATTCAAGGTCAGCAAACTGACTAAGGAACGAGCATTCCCCTGATATTCACTATCAAGGTCATAGCCCAAGCCAGACCAAGTACCCGCCAGCTGGATAGCCGAAGCTTCGTTCAAGGAGTCACGTAGGCGCATCCGAAAGTCACCAGCATCGATAAGCTCTTGGTCCCCAAGCGGAACATTGGCGGTATGGGTACGAAGTTCATAATAGCCGGTAACCTCAGTAGCAGTACTATTCAGACGGCCAGCCAAGTAAATTGTTTCACGACGATTTACAGGAACCCTTAAAGTGGCGGTAAATCCACCTTGGGAACCAACCGAGGAGGTCCGAATGACGTCATCGGTGCCGCACTCAAAACCTAAGCCCGTCGCGGCGTGGACAATTTGGCCTTCCGAGTTCACCTGAATGGCAATGTTCCGAGAAAGGAAATAGAGCTCCCCGTTGTTCACCAAAGGATTAGCAACCGGCACCAAAACCCCAGTCCAATCCCCGGCCAAGGAAGCATCTGTAAAGTTTGAGCCACCAGAGCCACCAGAGCCACCAGAGCCACCAGAGCCACCGGAACCACCGGAACCACCAGAGCCATCGCCCCCTGAACTGGAACCATCTCCGGAGCCAGAGCCAAACCCACCAAAACTAGAAGAATCATCGGAAGGGGAAGAGCCCGGAATGCAGGAGAATCCGCAAAGGAAGCCCATAGCGACCAAAAAGACGGGAATGAAGCGGGATGGAAGGATGTTCATGGAGAGGTTCGGAATGCTAAGCACTCCTATGCAGCGAAGCGGAATGGAATGGAATCTATTATCGGATAGGACCCACCCATGCCTTTAGTAAAGAAGGGAGGAGCCGGTTAACCAGATTCCGGACCTGAATTACCAACTCCTACCGAATTCTACCCTGTTTTCATATTAAAAGTACAATGGAAGTTGGACCTAAAGCCCATTTTCAGGGGATAATTCGTCGAACCTTTGGCCGGTTCAGCGCATCTCACTCATAACCGTCTTTGAAACCAGTTTTCAGTTTCGGATAACTCCCGTAAGCCACTTTACCCCAATGCTTTACATTGCATCCCTAGGACTAATTCTAACCATCCTTTGCCCTCAAGCGGGATTCGCTCAAGGCCAATCTGAACACCAAGAGGGCCGTTCCTCCCTTTCTTTGGAGTGGCAAGCCTGGAAATCTGAAAATCTAGGGGCTTGGCAAATCCGAGTCAACCCGGCAAAAGGAGCGGCTCAAAGTGTTTATGGAGGGCTCATTCAGCCACTGTTTTCGCCCCAAAACTCGGACGATTGGGAGGAATTGTGTCGCCAATATCTGGATGGATTGAGGCCGGTGACGCGTATTCCCGACTCCACCCTTCTTTGGGAAGGGACCCAAAAGCTTTCCTTGGCGGCCGCCGGCACCACCGACAAAGTGGTCGGGAAATTTAGCCAAGCAGTCGATGGAGTCCCGGTCCACCATTCCTCCATTCGTTTGATTTTGACCCCCGCCGGAGGCCTCCTTGCAATCGAAAGCCAAGCGCTTCCTGATGCGCACCAAATTTCATTAAACCCCAGTCTGGATATCTGGTCGGCGGTCACCCACGCACATCAGGCCTACCAAGAGATTGAAGGCAAAAAAGCTGATTTCATCGGCACTCCAAAACTGGTTATTGTGAGCTCAGAAAAAACCAAAGTGCAAAATGCGGTTTTAGCCTGGGAACTGGAAATGAGAACTTCCGCTTACCCCGGTACTCCTTCCGGTCAGAGAATTTTCGTAGACGCCCAAAATGGCACTTTAGTTTGGCAAGAAAACCTCGTCCATCGGCAAGACTTATCCGGCAATGTTCAATCTTGGGCAACCCCAGGAACATTGCCCGACACTAGTGCCAACCCTGAGGCTCTTTTTCCAATGGCTTACATGAACGTAACCAGCGACGCCGGAGATACCACCACCGACGCCAATGGGGACTTTTCTATTCCCTACTCCGGTACAGGAACGGTGGAGCTTAGTTTTAATTTTGACGGCACTTGGTGCCGGGTGGACAACTCAAGTGAGTCTGATTACTCCCTTTCCCAATCTTTTCAAGGGGGAGTTCCAGCCAGTGTGGAAATGAATCCAAACCAATCTGCCAGTGTCACTGCCCAAGCAAATGCTTTCAAATGTGTTAACGAACTTCACGATTGGCTCAAAGAGATTAATCCTACGGATTCCACTATGGACATTCGGATCAAAGCGAACGTCAATATTTCAAGCACCTGCAATGCCTACTACGACGGGTCCTCCATCAATTTCTATAAATCTGGCGGAGGTTGCGTCAACACTTCTTACTCCACCGTGGTTGCTCACGAAGAAGGTCATTGGGCAAACGACCGTTACGGTTCTGGCAACGGTTGGGATGGCTTTGGAGAAGGAAATTCCGACGTCTTCGCCATGTACCTCTACGACACTCCCATCGTTGGTGAGGGGTTTTCCGGTGGCAGCGGCTACATTCGGGACGGCAACAACTCTCGCCAATTCTGTGGCGACAATAATCGTGGATGCTACGGCCAGGTTCATGCCGACGGCGAAGTGCTCATGGGGGCACTATGGAAAGTGCGCCAACAATTAAACAATTCCCTAGGAAACCAAGCAGGAGACCTCACCGCGGACACTCTGTTTTTCGCTTGGATGAATGCCTACAACGACAGCGGGATTACAACCGCTATCGAAGAACATTGGCTGGTGCTCGATGATAATGACGGAAACATCGGCAATGGCACCCCAAACTACACCGAAATTGATGATGGTTTCCGCCAGCAGGGATTCCCGGGAATGGATTTGGATTTCATCGCCTTTGACCATCAACCGATTGAGGACACCACAAGTGAGGTTGGTCCATACGTTGCTGTTGCCGACATTACCCCACTCATGGGTTCCTCAATTTCTTCCGCAACTTTGGTTTACGCCGTCAATGAAGGTTCTGAAACCACGGTCACCATGGCCATGAATGGTTTGGGAGAATGGGTCGGCGAAATCCCCGGCCAAGTGTCCCCCGCCCGAGTGACTTATCACCTCGAAGCGGAAGACGATTTAGGCAATGAGGAAAGTTACCCCGATGGCCCCGATTTTGAATTCGTGGTCGGCCAAAAGATTCAAATTTACTTCAATGACTTTGAAGCCGTCGGCGACGATGGCTGGACTCATGGTCAAGTTACCCTTCAAGATGATTGGCAGAGAGGAACGCCGCAAGGTTTGGCCGGCGATCCGTCCTCTGCCTACCAAGGAAACAACGTCTGGGCCAACGACTTGGGAATGTCCGGTTGGAATGGTGAGTACAAACCAAATGTCAGTAATTATCTCCGCTCTCCGGAAATAGACTGCACTGGGGTTGCAAACATTCACCTGCGCTTTGCCCGTTGGCTCACGGTGGAGGAGCGGCAATACGACCAAGCGAGGGTGAAAATTAATGGCACCGTGGTTTGGGAAAACGAATACGACGGAAACACCATTGACACCGCCTGGAGCATGGTGGATTACGATATTTCTCAATTCGCGGACAATCGTCCAGACACCAAAATTCGCTTTACTCTAGAATCCGACGGCGGTTTGGAATTTGGCGGCTGGAATATTGACAACGTGGAGCTTTATGCCTTGATGGCTTCGGGAGATTCTAATTTGTTGTTACTCAGTGGTGATCAAACCGCCACTGCCCCGGGAAATGTGCAGCACACCATTAGCGGTGGACCGCCAGACAAAGCTTGGTGGTTAATCTGGAGCTTTTCGGATGCTGGCTCGGTGATTTATGGCCACAACTTTGACATCGGCTCCCCTTGGAGAATTGCCTCACACGGCCGTTTAGATACTGCCGGGTCTATCACCATTGATTCTTACCTGCCTCCGAATGCTTCTGGCCGCACGGTTTACTTGGAAGGTGCTGCCAATGACTGGATTACCGGCAAGATTTACGATTCTAATATGCTAACCCTCATCATTCAGTAGCGTAGGTTTTCTTAGCTTCCCCTGCCCCCACTCTTAGCATGATTCCCACCCTTCTACTCAGCGCTCTCCCCCTTTTTTCCCAACAAACCCTACCCCCATCTAGCCTACAAATCGCCGAAGAAGTCGGTGAGGGTTGGAGACTAAGGTGGGATGAGCAAAGGGCATCAGCTCGATTCCTATTTGGGTCCCATAGCCCAGCGCTTTTTTCCCCTCTACAAAACAAAGATTGGGAAGAGTTAGCTCGGATGGAGATAGACCGGTTGAATACGTGGTTTCGCATTCCCGACTCCACCTTGGTTCTTCAGAGCAGCAAGCCACTCCTTCTTGGTAACGCCGGCACCACGGACAAACATGCGGTGGTTTTCTCCCAAGAAGTCGACGGCATTTCCGTCTTGGAAGCGAGTGTTTCCGTCCTTTTTAAACCAAACGGTGATTTACTTGCGGTAGACAGTTCCGCTCTGCCTGACGCTCACGCCTTGGAATTAACTCCAGGTATTGATCCATGGACTGCCGTTGCGAAAGCCAGTCAGTATTTCCGTGAAGAAACCAATCTTAATCCAAGTCTTTTTTCTTCACCAAGTCTGCGGATTATCCCTTTTAAGCAAGGAAGCCTCATTTTATCCCGCCTCACTTGGGAGATGGAGTTAAGAGTAGAGACCAATGCCATGCCCGTGGCTTACGTGATGTATGTTGATGCAGGCGCCGGCAATGAGGGTGTATTAAGGGCGGACTCTCTGATTCACAATCACCTTGGCCCCAATGATATTTCGGGGCATGCCGATGCATGGGCAACGCCTGGATTCTCTGCAGATTCCAACGGCAATCCGGAGGAACTCTTCCCGATGAAGTACATGAAAGTTACCAGTAGTGCCGGCAATACTGAGACGGATGGCAATGGTAATTTTGTCATTCCATACAACGGGTCATCCAACGTCAACGTCACTTTTGAATATTACGGTGATTTTGCCAATGTAGTAAACAGGGCAGGGTCTGATTACACCCTGACCGAGTCCTTTGCGCCTGGCGTCCCCAAATCGGTGGCATTGAATCCTAACCGGGGAGAAAAAGCCACCGCCCAAGCAAATGCCTATAAGTGCGTCATTGATTTCCGAGAATGGACTCGTGCCACCGACCCAACCGATGGCACCATGGATTTCCGGGTCAGAGCAAATGTCAACATTAATGACAATTGCAACGCCTATTACGATGGAAACTCTATTAATTTCTACACCGCCGGAGGAGGGTGCGCTAATACGGCATTCAGCACCATCGTTGCCCACGAAGAAGGTCATTGGGCCAACGTGCAATACAATTCTGGCAATGGTGGAGATGGCTTCGGCGAAGGAAATTCCGATGTCTTTGCCATGTATATCTATGACACCGCCTTAGTGGGCGATGGCTTTTCCAACTTCGGCGGCATTCGTAACGGTGAAAATACTCGCCAATTTTGCGGTGACAACAACGGCGGGTGCTGGGGCGGAGTCCACGCCGACGGCGAAGTCTTGATGGGCGCTTTATGGAAAGTACGCCGCAACCTCAACAACAGCCTTGGCAATGCCACCGGAGACATGGTTGCGGACACTTTGTTCCTGGCCTGGATGAACGCCTACAATGATTCAAAAATTCGTACTTATATTGAAGACCATTGGTTGGCCTTGGATGACGATGATGGCATTTTGGATAATGGTACGCCCAATTTCTCTGACATTGATGGAGGATTCCTGGAACAAGGGTTCCCCGGCGTTCACTTGGAACTATTTGACATCAGCCACACGCCGGTGCCAGATACCATCAATGAAACCGGGCCTTATGCAGTCATTGCTGACATTGACCCGGTATCCGGAACTACTTTCGCTTCGGCCTTAGTCAGTTACCAAGTGGACGGAGGAAATGTCCAAACCATGCCGATGTCCCCCGCAGGCGGAATCACTTGGGTAGCCAATATTCCAGGGCAAGTTTCTCCCACCGTGGTTACCTATTTCTTGGAAGTGACCAATACCGACGGCAATGCCTACCGTTTCCCGCGAACCAGCGATTTCCAATTCTTAATCGGCGACAAGGTCATTCTTTATGCCACGGATTTTGAGGCCTCAAGTGATGAAGGCTGGACCCATGTCATGCAGAATGTAGAAGATGATTGGCAGCGCCAAGCCCCAGCCGGCAAGGCTGAAGATCCTTCTACCGCCTACTCAGGCTCAAAATCGTGGGGCAATGACCTAGGCAATGGCACCAGCTGGAATGGAAAATATAAATCCAATGCCAAAAATTACCTGCGTACCCCAGATATTGACACCACTGGATTCAACCGAGTGTTTGTCAATTTTGCACGCTGGTTGGCAGTAGACAATTCATTTAATGACAAGGCTCAAGTGCGCGCCAATGGCACTTTAATTTGGGAAAACCCAAATGATGCGGCACTGATTGACACCTCCTGGACCATACAGGATTTAGACATCTCCCCCACCTCCGCTGACCGAGTTGACGCCAAAATTCGTTGGTCCATTGACGTGAACGGTAGCAGTAACTTTGGGGGCTGGAATATTGACGACGTCACGGTTTACGGTTTGGCCCCAGTCAGTGGGAGCCAAGACCACATCGTTCTTATTGGAACAACTCAAGTCTCCGCCGGCAGCCAAGGAACATGGGCTATTTCCAATGCAGTTCCCAACCGAACCGTATGGGTCATATGGAGTTTGTCCAATTCAGGAACGCAGATTTTCGGTCACAGCTTTGACGTTGGTGCCCAATGGGAAATCGGCTGGCATGGTCCCGCAGATTCTTTTGGTATTGCCGGATTCTCTTCAGCCGTGCCTAGTAATGCCTCTGGGGTAACCGCCTATCTCGAAGCCGGAGCCGTAGATTCCAGTGGCACCATCACGGATTCAAATCTCCTCACCCTTACGATTCAATAAGCAATGCTATTAAACCTCCTCCTTCTGTTTGGTTTGCATGAAACGGAGTTGGCCGTTTATCCCTACGGTTCCAAGCTGGAATTAAGGGACCAATTGATTGCTTCGGAACAAATGTATGACGACTTGGGTGGCTATCTCATAGGAGAGGCAAACTTGGTCTTGGCCAAAGAATTGCAAGTTGACCTCACGGTTTTGCCGCCTGTCCCAAGCCAACACCAAGCAGTCATCCTGACTAACCATGCCCATGATTCCCCTGCTTACCCAGCAAATCACCAAGGAATCCAGTTATGGCAATCCCCAGACAAAAATCTCACTATCAAAGCGGTCCCCGATTCCCTCTTAACGGACTTGCATGAGAAGCCATTTTCTTGTCATGGCGCATTTCGCTTAGTTTCCCAAAAAAACCCGCTAGCGCTTGCGAACTTTCAAAACCGCCAGCTCAGCTCCATTTGGCCAGACCCTGACATTGAAGCACTGGTCGCCCAGGTTTCCAAAGCCAACCTCCTTGCTGGCGTGAACACTTTGGTTGGCTTCGGCACCCGCCGCCACTTTCAACCCGGTGAAATAGCCGCCCAGAATTGGATACGCCAAGAATTGCAAGCTCTTGGCTACCAAACCAGCTTATTTAATTATGATTCCGGGGGTGATGTTGTCATCGGCGATTTTCCCGGCGTCACCCAACCGGAAAAAGTAGTCATCCTTGGCGCTCATTATGATTCTTACAATTATTCCACGACCACCGGCAATGCTCCCGGTGCGGACGACGATGCTTCCGGAGTTTCTGCCATTTTAGAAATTGCGCGTCTATTGGCTGGCCATCAGTTTGATTACACCCTACGGTTTTGTGCTTTTTCCGGCGAAGAATTTGGCTTGCTCGGCTCCGAAGCTTATGCGGCTCATCTTGATTCTCAAGGAGCCGACGTGGTGGCCATGATTCAGTTAGACATGATTGCTTACCGTGCTAATGGAGATTCCCGCAGTGTAGATTTTGTCACCAATGACACCACCCCATCGCTCAACAATTTCGCCATGGAAGTTTACCGAGCTTATGTCCCCACCCTTTTAGTTCAAAGCGGCTATCTATCTGGTGGAACCAGTGACCACAGTTCGTTTTTCCGTCATGGTTTCGCCGCTTGTTTTCCGTTTGAAGACCTCGGCCAATACAGCCCCTACATTCATACTAGTTCGGATACCGTTGGACTTTCCGCCAATGATTTTGATTTAGCCACTTTGCATACCCAAGGTGCTTTGGCAACTATGGCCGAGGTCGCCCGCCCGGCAGGGGTGCTTATGGAACACATTCCACTCAGTGATACCCGCAATGAACTCGGGCCTTACTTTGTGGTGGTGGATGCACCTGACCGCAATGGCCACTCCATTGCCCAAATGACTTTGCACCACAAAGTCGACCAAGGGGCCTGGATAGACAGCCCTTTTCAAGACACGCTTGGCGCTGGCCAATGGCATGCGCAAATTCCCGGCCAAGTTTCCGGGACATCCCTGAACTATTGGGTGGAAGCTCTGGATGACCGTGGCCGCACTCTGTGGTTGCCAGAATCCTTGCCCCCCGGTTCGATTAGTTTTTCTTTTAGAGTGGGTACCGCCGCGGTGATTTACCGCAATGAATTTGAAGGCTCTAGTGATGAGGGCTGGACCCATGTTCAAGTGGCCACCCAAGACGACTGGCAACGAGGCATTCCTTTTGGTCAGGCCGGGGACCCATCCGCCGCTTACTCCGGTACTCAAATTTGGGGCAATGACTTAGGCCCAAGTGGTTGGAACGGAGAATACCAAGCCAACGTGCATAATCGGCTTAAGTCGCCCGCCATCGACTGTACTGGCCAAAGCGGAGTTCGGCTACGATTCCAACGCTGGCTCACGGTGGAAGAAGGTCAATATGACCAAGCTTTCATCAAAGTCAACGGCACCAAGGTTTGGGAAAACCCAGTTAGCGGCAACACCTTTGACGCATCGTGGGTTCCCATAGATATCGACATTAGCGCCTTGGCCGACGACGACCCTTCGGTCATCGTCCGTTTCGAATTGGTTTCCGACGGCGGAGTGGAATATGGCGGTTGGAATATTGATGATTTTGAATTGGTCACCGTTGGCCCTTCCGATGGCACCGATTGGATTTTCCTAGTTGGACCAAATGACCCTCAATCCGGGACCACGGCTAGCTGGACCGTTTCTGGTGCTCCCGCATTGGTGCCCTGCTGGGTCCTCTGGAGCCGCACCGATACCGGAAGCAGCATTCACGGCCATGCTTTTGAGGTCGGCGCTGGGTGGCAAATTGGTGCCAGCGGCCAAACCAATGAAATCGGTCAAGCTACATTCTCAGCCCCTATCCCCGCCTCCATGCAAGGGGTCAATATCTTTTTGGAAGCCGCTGCATATGACGCCGCTACCAACACGATTTTAGATTCCGCCGCGCTGGCAGTTTCGATTCAGTAAGGAATTAAGCGTTCACTGCCGCGGTTCCTTTGCCGCCGCTCGCCAAGGTTCCTTTCTCTGACGAAGAAGGGGTATGGTCTACTCGACCCGCGTGAATGACATTGGAGCGCATCGGAAAGCCGACCACTTCTTCGGCCAAGTGACCCAAAGAAATCAGCTTGTCAATATCCACCCCAGTCTCCACGCCAGACTCATCCGCCATGGAAAGGAAATCTTCGGTGCAAATGTTGCCCTTGTAGCCCAAGTGGTAAAGCTTGGCGCTGGTTGCGGGTTGACCACCAATGGCACCGAGAGAGCCATCCACCCATTTCACTCCACACTCCACCGCGGTCCAGGCATTGGTAATACCAGTTCCACGGGTGTCATGAAAATGGGCCAAAAATTCGACTTCAGGGTGAGTCGACATAAGATGGCCGTACATTGCCCGCACTTGGGCAGGATTGGCTTGGCCAGTGGTGTCGCCCATCATCAGCAAACAAGCCCCATTGTCTTGGTAGAAACGCACCAATTTATCAATCTTCTCCATCGGGATATCGCCTTCAATGGCGCAACCAAACACCGTTCCGACACAGCCCACCACTTCCACCCCTATCGCCAAAGCGCGCTTCATGATTTCGGCGTGCTCGGCCATGGCTTCTTCGTGGTTAGCCATAAAATTCTTGGTGTTGTGAGTTTCGGAAGAAGAAATCATCAAGATGATGCGTTGAGCTCCATAGCCTTCTTTGACGCATTCTTCGAAACGCTCCCAACCCTTCACGTTGGGCATCAAAACCCGAAAAGTAGCATCAGTATCGCGGCGTAATCCCTTCAGGACATCCACCGCATCAGCAAACTGAGGAAGATATTTTGGGTGGGAAAAGGAAGTCACTTCCATTTCCGGAATTCCGGCTTCAATCATGGCGTGAATCAACTTCACCTTTTGCTCAGCCGGCACCATGGTTTGAATGGACTGCAAACCATCGCGGGCCCAGCACTCACAGTAATTAATTTTTTTCGGCAACATTTTTATGCCTCCGCTCCCTCCGCTCCTTCAGCTCCTTCAACCCCTTCAGTTGTCCCAAGGGCGGCCTCCACCAATGGGGCCAACTCACCGCGAGCATGCAGTTCCTGAACAATGTCACCGCCACCAATGAATTTTCCGCCGACGAAAATCTGCGGCGTGGTCGGCCAATCACTAATGGAGATCAAAGTGGGACGGATTTCGGGGTCATCTAAAATATCGATGGTCTCAAATGGCACATCCATCGATTTAAAAATATCAATCACGCCAGCGGACCAACCGCAACGAGGGAACATCTTGTTTCCTTTGGTGAAAAGGAGAATGGTGTTCTCCTGAATGGCGGTTTCTAATTGTTCGCGTAGGGTCATGGCAATTGGGGTTTGATTTGGACGGCGTGGATGGCACCACTTCCTTCCACCATATGAGGTCGGAGGATTTCCATCACTGCTTTGTGTTGCTCCAAAAGGCCTAAATCCCGAAATCCTTCCCAGGTCACCGCTAAAGACCAGTGATCGGCGGTGCCAGTGAGGTCGGTAATTTCACAGGAGGCGCCGGGTAAACCGGTGGTAATCAGGGATTGGATTTCTTCGGGAGGCATGGTCATGGAGCTAAAATTTTGGGAGAATGAAGGCGGGGTTGCCTCTCCCAACCCCCCCATTCTAAACTGCTCCGTACGCCATGCCCAACATCGAGATTTACACCAAAACTGTCTGCCCTTATTGCACTTTGGCCAAAAAGCTCCTTGAGAGCAAAGGCCAAACATGGCAAGAAGTCAACTTGACCGAGCAGCCAGAAAAAACTGACGAAATGCTCCAGCGTGCCAACGGAAAAATGACCGTTCCGGAAATCTTCATCAACGACCAACTTATCGGCGGTTATGACGATTTAGTGGCGCTAGAAAAAGCTGGTAAGCTGGATGCCCTCCTGGCGGACTAGGCGGATTTAACTGCCAAGCAGGAAATGACAGATGTCACCATCCTGCAAAACATAATCGCGGCCTTCGGTGCGCAACTTGCCAGCTGATTTGACCGCCGCTTCAGTGGCGAACTCCTCCAAATCCGCCACCGAATAAACTTCGGCACGGATGAATTTCTTCTCAAAATCAGAGTGAATCACTCCGGCGCCCACCGGCGCAGTATCGCCTTGATGAATCGTCCAAGCACGAATTTCTTTCTCACCGGCGGTGAAATAAGTTCGTAAGCCTAACAGTGAATATGAAGCTTGAATTAACCGGTCTAGTCCCAGTTTACGAACGCCCAATTCTTCCATAAACATCTGACGCTCTTCTTCGTCCATGGTGCGGAGTTCAGCCTCTAAATCCCCACAAATGGGAATCCATTCGCTGGCGGTGGCCTTGGCATGAGCGGCAACTTGCACCGCATATTCCCCTTCACCTTCCAAATCATCATCGGCCACGTTGGCCACATACAATATAGGCTTCATGGTCATCAAAAAGAGCGGCTTTAAGGCTTTACACTCATCCTTGGACCAGCCACAAGCCCGCAGTTGTTTGCCTTCTTCCAAAGCCACCACTGCTTTTTCAAAAACTTCCTTTTGGAAAATGACCTCCTTATCGCCGAGCCGCGCTTTTTTGGCGACTCGCTCCACATTGCGGCGCACGGTTTCTAAATCCGCCAACGCCAATTCCAGTTCAATCACCTCAATATCACCCAGCGGGTCCACCGCGCCTTCGCGAAGAACTTTTTCACCGCCGAAGCAGCGCACCACGTGCAAAATGGCGTCGCACTCTTTGATATTGGAAAGGAATTTATTGCCCAATCCCTCGCCTTCGGAAGCGCCGGCAACCAAACCGGCAATGTCAATCATCTTGACTACCGCCGGCAACACTCGATTAGTTTGAATATGCCGATGGACAATTTCCAAGCGTGCATCGGGCACCTCCACCACCGCCTGATTTGGCTCTATGGTACAGAATGGAAAATTGCCAATCTCCGCCTTCGCTGAGGAAAGGGCGGAGAAAAGGGTGGACTTACCTACATTAGGAAGCCCGACTATGCCGCAAGAGAGTCCCATGAGAACCGGGAATTGTACCCGCGCGGGCAATCAACCAAGCCAAGCCGAAGGCCGGAACCAACTCATAAACTCCAAAGCCGCTGTGGGGCAAAAGCGGCCAGAAGAGGGAGCAGGAAAACCCCGCCCACAAAGAAGCAAAAGCAGCACCAGGACGCACCGGCCCCTGGCGTACCCTCACCAAAAGCAAAGGGCCAAAGGCGGCGCCCAAAGCACTCCATGCAAACAGCACCGTGTCGAAGATGCTCTGTTGAACATTTAATGCCGCCACCATGGCAGCAATGGCCAAGCCAACCACAGCCAAACGGTCCAACAACACTTTGCGCTTGGCTGGGCGATTGGGCAAGTCATGAGCCACCGTGGAGCCACACACCAAAAGTTGGCTATCAGCCGTGGACATGATGGCCGACAAGATGGCGGCAATGATGATGCCGGCCACTACCGGTGAAAATAGACTTTGGGTCAAACCCAACAAAGCATCTTCGCCGTCGGCCAAGGGTTCTAAAACGCCCCGCGCGCACCAACCCGCCAACAGCATGCCGCTGTAGATAAGCAAAGCCCAAACTAAAGAAATGGCCGTGCCCTGCCGAATGCTGGCTCCTTCAGACATGGCCATAAAACGGTTGACCACCTGCGGTTGACCGGGATAACCCAAGCCAATTCCAAAGGTACCAATTAGAAAACCGAATACTCCAGCGCCCCCCGCTCCCCGGGTCCACGCCATCAAATCCGTGTCCAGCCCTGCATTGGCCGCCGCCAATCCCGCCAGCATGCCATCCCATCCACCCACCGAAATCAAAGCCACCGTCGGCACCAAAATCGCTGCCGCCACCATCACCAATCCTTGCAACATATCGGTCACCGACACCGCCCAAAAGCCGCCGCACATGGTGTAGACCAACACCACCGTGCCGCCCAAGATGACCGCAGTGGAGGAATCCAAATCAAAAGTCTCGGCAAATGTTTTGCCGGCCGCTTGAAATTGCGAAGCCACGTAAACCAACAGGGACAGCAAAATAATCAGCGAGGCACTCACTACAAAAGCTCGAGCCCATTTCGCCGGCATACCGTCGGCTAACAATTCAGGGATGGTCACCGCGCCAGTTTCATGAGCCAGTTTTCTTAATGGCCTGGCCAAAACCAACCAGTTAAAAGCAAAACCCAAAAAGCAGGCGGGCAATAACCAAAAAGCAGAAAGTCCCCAAGTGTAAGCCGCACCGCTGACTCCCAATAAAGTCCATGCAGAAGAAGAAGAGGCAGCCGACGACAAGGAAGCTACCCATGGGCCCAAACCTCTTCCGCCTAGATAAAAGTCATCTCCATCATGAGTTCGTTTTGATGCCCACCAACCAATACCCAATAAAAGCAGATTGTAGGCAATGATGGTGCCGAGGAGTAGCGTGCTTGGGTCCATGAATTTGGCTGGTCACTTTAACGGCTTCCTGTTTTGCTTCGGGCGAACGTTTCGGCGGGGTTTGACATAAAATTGAAAAACTTCTTGCACCTGCTACCCAACAAGGGTTTCGAAACCCACCGTGGGATGGTTAGTTAGCGGGCTTAACCAACCGCTCAATCCACATCGCTTCCCTCCTCGGATTTCAAGGAAAGGGCAAGGCTCTCGACCTCTTCTTTAAGTCTTTGGTCTTCAAGTTGTGCCTTGATATCACTAGCCATGCCTAAGCCATAAGCTATGCCTACCGCGGATTCAAAGGCCTGGTATTGCGTGTTATTCACGGTACAGCCAGGCAAAAGGATGAGTCCCAATGCCGCCACCTTTTTCAATAAATGTTTCGTCATGATTTTGATCTCCGAATCCGTAGGTTACCAAATATCCATGGTGTCGACTTTCGCAATTTCCGGTGGTTAAAAGCCGTGGAGCGGGTTGGAATGGAAATGGGTTTGCCTACTCACCCGCGTTTTAGTGGTGTTTGCCAAAGCAAATACCAGGAAGTTATTTCCTCATAAAAAGCGGTTGCGGCACATATAGAAGCAGCTTGGGGAGCTTAAGGGATTTAGTGTAACTAGCCGAAGACCGTGTGCAATTCACAACTACCGAGGCTTGGATAAATAAATAGTTGCGAGTGTAACTAGCCGAAGACCGTGTGCAATTCACAACCTAGTTGAAGTGCTTATGTATACTTGCCCTAGTGTGACTAGCCGAAGACCGTGTGCAATTCACAACGCCGTAATGGTGGAGAACAAAGATTTGAACAGTGTAACTAGCCAAAGACCGTGTGCAATTCACAACAGCAGGGATGATATCTATGCCAAGGTTTGCGAAACTCTGGTAGATGTGCTGGGAGTGGTTGAAGACGACACAACCCTGGAGGCCAATCGGATCACCGATCTCGGTGCTGACACGGTTGGTGTGCTGGACATCTCGCTCCGTTTCGAAAACGCCTTTGGCTTTCTGATTCCGCGAAGTGAGTTGTTTCTCGAAAACATGGCGGACTTCGAGTCGTCCCACGTTGAACGTGGATTCGTGACGGAGGCCAGAATCGAAGTCCTTCGAGAACAACGGCCTCACGCCAACGTCGATGAGTTCGCCGATGATCCCAGAGTCGGGCACATCCAGAATCTATTTACCGTGGAGATGGTCGCCGGCTATCTGGAGGCGCAGACCGATCAGGAGGGTAGCCCATGACCGATCCGACGAAGATCGCTGTGGCCAGAGAGAGGACGTTGTTCACCCCCGGTCCGCTGACGACCAGTCAAACCGTCAAACAGGCGATGCTGCGGGACTTGGGATCGCGCGATGTTGAATTCATCGAGACGGTGCGCAGCATTCGACTAGCACTTTTGGCCCTGGCGGGCCTGTCGCGGGAGACGGGATATGAAGCGGTCCTCATGCAGGGCAGCGGAACGTTCGGCCTGGAGTCTGTCATCGGCTCGACGGTTCCCCCGGACGGCAAGCTGCTGGTGATCATCAACGGTTCCTATGGCGAACGGATTGCGACGATCGCCCAGGTACTGAGAATCGACATCGCGACGCTCGAATACGCCACAAACGTGGTACCCGTTCCGGCAGACGTCGACCGGATGCTGATCGCGGACCCGGCGATCAGCAACGTCGCCGTCGTTCACTGCGAGACGACGACTGGCATCATCAATCCCATTGAAGAAATCGGTCACGTGGTCAA
>Ga0066376_10000047_pt1 | contig 86512 bp, 54 predicted proteins | sample Knorr_S15_td_Bot_FD_77009 | JGI IMG/M metagenome (GOLD analysis project Ga0066376, IMG submission 77009) | Marine microbial communities from Southern Atlantic Ocean transect - Knorr_S15_td_Bottom_ad_5009_LV_A | ecosystem: Environmental > Aquatic > Marine > Oceanic | place: Southern Atlantic...
AACGTCTCTTGGGGTACACAAACCATCAGCATCTCCGTCAACGTGCTTGTCGGCGTACCTGACTATTTCGTGGTAGACGGATGCGATGTGGTTCTTGCGGCAACGAGTTGTCAGTATAATTGGACTCTATACGATATGCATGATAATGAAGTTCCTGACAATCAGGCCGGGGTCCTTACTTGGGATGTGGATGCACTAGGAGGGGTAATCACTTCTGCTGGATTTTTCACTGCTGATGAGGTTGGTGATTGGGATATTGGCTTAACAAGCGATGACGGTATGACGGGCTCTTTCTCAGTAGAAGTGGACCACGGTGTGATTGCCGATCTAGAGGTTGTCTCAACTAGTGGGAGTTCAATGTTAACCGTGCTTACTACGGGTTCGTTGGATAGTTTGCAGATAACTGCGGATGATCAAGTCACGGTTGTAGTCACCAGAATAGATGTTCGTGGGAATCGTTTGGTAGTCAACTTGCCAATTTCTGCTTTCAGTTGGAGCAATGGCTCCTTTGATTCTGGGCCACCTGCGGTGTGGTCGCCGTGGCGTGCTGCTCCGCAATGGCTTGAGGTTACTCTTGAAGGAAAGTTGACTCAAAGCCACTATACTGTGCTAGTCGGTGCTCCAATCGCTATTGAAGCACGCACTGACAACACCCTGCTGATTAGCGGAGATGAAGAAACCATCGGGGCGTTCGCGATAGATTCTCATGGCAACCAGTGGACTGAACAGGCTGAGTCTTGGAGTATCATTACTCCGGGAGCCGAGGCAAGTTGGCTTGAGGAATTCCCAACTTATGCTGACTTCTCAGCCGTTCGAGTCGGAGACTGGACCGTTCGTTTGGTCTTTGTTTGGAATGGACCGAACGGCGTGCTGACGCTTGTGGACCAAGTGACCTTCACCGTCATGCCCGGTCCACTTCACGATATCACCGTCGCCGATTCAGAGGTGACCATAACTGCCGATGATTCTGTTGATATGGACCCAGCAGCATTCGATTGGGCAAACAACGTCTTACCGGTAGAATCACTGACTTGGTGGGTATACATCGGGGACCCAGATTCTGCAACCACACAGTGCACCTTGAGTGGTGGTTGGACAGACATTTCAACCGAAATGCGCGCAGCCAATTACATTTGGAATAGTGATGGCTCTGCGCTAGCCGCGGACCACGTCATCTGTGCCGCAGGTCCCTTTGTGGAACCTGCGAAGACAATCGTTCACGTCGCGGTTGGCGAGCCGATTGAAATTTGGCATAACGCCAACCTGACTTACGAAGGAGATGGCACTTGGGGAGCGATGGCAGATACTGAGATTACAGCTGGAGAAACCCCCTTCGTGGAAGTTTGGGTTAAAGACGGCGCAGGAAATGAATACCAAATATTGGTCAATTGGGATAGTCCTGCAACCGGTTGGAGTGCAGACAGTTGCATGGCAGAAGCCGGCAATGATGGTAATCACAGATTCCAGTGTTTCCTCAACCAATCCTATGCTCTCACTTACAGTCACGGCTCGCTGAGTGGAGTATGGACAGTGAACGTGAAACACGATTCTTTGTTCAGGATTTCTGCTGAAGTCAGTGCTCCCGGAGTGCAGGCTTCAACCGCTATTCAGGTGGCTCAGCGCACTACTGTGAGCGTTCTTGTTGAAGGATTCGATAAGTTTGACAATCAAGTGCCGGTTTCTTCTTCATCCATAATGTTGCTTGAAGATAACAAGGAATTGAATATCGTCACTCAGATTAATTCTACCAATTATGAGGTATATATGCTGCTGACTGGAAGCAATACCCTCCACGTCACCAGTGGATCAGCAACCGACAAGGTCAGCGTCAATGTTGACAGCACCTTACCCGGATTCTATGAGGCGAATTCTCCGTGGTCTTGGGTTGGAACCGCCTTACTAGTTGGGCTGATTATCGGACTGCTTGCTTTCGTGACCATCATAGCAAGGCGGCGTGGTGGAGACGATGATGAAGATGATGAGGATTACGAAGACGATTACTTGGAGGAGGAAGAATACGAGATGCCAGCCGCTCCTTCACGCTCTGGACAGTATTCCGAAGAATCCTCCGCCGAAGATACAGGTGGCTACGGTGAGCAGGTTGAGCATGATGAGCAACTGGATGCTGAGGATGACCCGAATTACAAGGTTGACGAAGACGGCACCGAATGGTGGCAAGATGATGACGGTGTTTGGTGGTACCGAACACCGGACATGGAAGACTGGGGAGAATGGACGGATTGAGGGATTAGACTCAATTCAGGCCGGCGTAGCCGCCGGCCTGACGCCGTTTGTTTGAAGTCGGATGAGATTTCTGCCAAAGGCAGATGCACAGAGCCCAGCGCGACCGTTACGCAGCATTCACCATGCTGATATTGCTTGCAATACAGGTCATTTTGGCTGCCAGTAGCACTATTTTATATCGAGCGAATCCCCCCGAACAACTGTCAGAATACGTCGAGCCGATGCTGGTTGGCAATACCCTGACCGATAATGGCGATGGAACGTGGACAGTGGTTTACTGGGACGACCCGCTTGGAGATGGCACCCTTGTTGATACTTGGTTGGATGCATCTGCTCCGACGACGAATTTCCATGATTCAGATAAATTGAATGTAGGAAATATCGCTGCATCAGGACGCAGATGCGCCATTTTCTCTTTGGACATCCAACGTGCGGGATTTTGGACCAATGCTACAATTATCAACGCCACATTGGAAGTGAAAGTCACCCAACTTACCGGCAACCCCGAACTGAGCGCATGGATGGTTTACCGCCACAATTGGCAGCCGGAATTCACTACTTGGAACCAGTGGGATATGGGGGCTGATTGGCAAAGTTCTGGAGCCCTCGGTAACGATGACTCTGGCGGACTGATGGATACACGTTCCAGCATGAGTAATCAGTCGTGGCAAACTTTTGACATCACCCCTTCGGTGAATTTAGCACAATACAGATGGATGAACTCGTTTGACGCGAGAGCAGGAGTTCTGCTGACCGGAGCGGCATTCGGTGACCATCATGTGGAATTATATTCCAGCGATGCGATGTGGTATGACCAACGGCCGAGATACAATATCACATTCAGTTGGGGTACACCACCCCAGCCTACTACCAGCCCACAATGGCTTGACATCGCTCCGAAGGCACCTTTTGTATTGGATGCGGACTCACAAGTCACCTTCTCAGGGCAGGTTCACAACGGTCGTGGGAGTGAGGTATCATCAAGCATCAGTTGGACGGTGAACAAGGGTGTGATTGACTCTGGTGGATTGTATACCCCTTCTCAATCTGGCATGGTGGACATCACCGCGTCTGCCTCCTCAATCAATTCCATGATGTCATTCGAGGTATTCCCCGGCTTCCCCGTTGGTATTGAGGCTGCGCCTACGCAGGCTGAAATCACCATAGATGATGTGCTGCAAATCAATGCTTACGGAATTGACCAGCATGGAAATCCGATTCCAACTCTGCCGATGATGTGGAGTGCGACTAGCGGTATCATCACACCGAGCGGAAATTATACCCCGACTCAAATTGGTCAACATCAGGTTACCGCTAGTTGGGGCCCCCACATCGTGACTGTTGATGTCAATGTCAGCGAAGGTGCTCCTTACCACATCATTGTGCCTCCTGGGCTGTCTGTTCCTGCTGGCGAAGGTATCCAACTGGTGCCGACCCTAACCGATAGACAGGGCAACATTCTGCCGCTTGAACGAGCGGCTGGGATTGACTGGGAAGCCGAGTCAGGGTTCGTTGATTCTGCTGGATTTTTCATGGGAGAAGAAATGGGGGTCTGGCAATTGAACGCAACCAGCGGTTCCGGGGCTAGTGGCACCGGTTTGATTACCGTCACCGTCGGCACCCTTGCCTATCTGGAAATTGTTGACCCCGGTCGTAATATCTCAGCCAATGAGGCGGTCCCGCTACCGGTGAATTGGACCGACTATATCGGCAATAATGTTGAGGTAGTAATCCCGCTTGAGAATTGGTCTGCTGATGACGGCACCTTCCGAATGGGTGATGGTGTAGTTGAATGGGTGCCACGGCTTACCGGTGCTTGGACAATCTCGGTGCATACTGGTGGAGTGAGTTCCTCAGTAATTCTCAACGTCACTCACGGCGTAACCGACCGAGTTTCTATTGATGTTGGAAACACTACCATTAGTGCTGATGAGATTATTTCATTACAACTGTTCGCTGTTGATATTCGCGGCAATAGTTGGCCAATTTCCGCTACTTGGTCTGCCTTGGATGCAGAGAATATTGACTCGTTAATTATTGATGGAGATGGAACAAGTTTTGAGGCGGGAATCGCCGGTAATTGGACTATCAAAGCGGACCATAGCGGCCCGGATGGTGATTTCTCAACGACGATAAGTATTGAGGTTATTCCGGGCCGATTAGCCAAGATTACCATCGCTGGCCAAGCAGAAGAAATCAGCGCAGATGATGCATTTGACTTCGCCCCCCAGCTAGAAGATTCTGATGGCAATATCATCGAGGGAGTGTTACTGAATTGGACCATTGACGGCGAAGATAGAACCTACGACCTGCGGCGAACAAATGGAGTATGGAATCCAACCGATACCGGCGACCATATTGTTGAAGCAGATGCAGCAGGTCGCTCATCACGAATCAACATCCATGTCACTCAAGGTACTCCTTACCGTATCGCGATAGAGGTGGAGGATGGTCTTACTGGCAACCTACGCAGTGGGGAATCATTAGAATTGCGAACTTTTGCAGAAGATATTGATGGCAATAGAATGCCTTGGTCAGTTGAATGGTATGTTCAAGATGGTGCGCCCGAAATCAGGGAAACCGCTTGGACTGCCACCTATGTGATAATTGGCCGATCCGAGGGAATCTGGACCCTTGAAGCAAGCAACGGCAGCGCTTGGGGTGAATTCACTATTCAGGTCGTGACCGGAGAGCCGTGGTCATTGCAAGTATCCACAGTTGAAGGGCGTGGACTTCAAGGCGAGAGCATCGCCATGACCGTACGAATGCTGGATTACGGCGGTAATCATCTCAATATGCAACTGGACCAAGTAAAATTCACCACCGAAGTCGGTAGGGTGCAGCATGACGAGGGAGACCATTGGTGGCTGATGATGGACAATCCCGGGCCATCACAGATTGTCGTGATTGAGTATGATGGTCATTATGCAGAGACTTTTGTTGATGTGGAGCCGACTGGATTTAGCAAGGTGACCGGCACCGTTTTGGGTCGTGTTTTGCTAGGTGGTTTCGGAATCTCTGCTTTATTCATCCTATTGCTTCTGCTAATCGTCAGGAGAAACAAGTCCCCGCAAGACCATTGGGAGGAAGAATATGTGACTCTACACGACCATTCTGGTCTTGTTGATCAATCTCTAGTGGGAGCAGATTTCGGAGGAGTTCCCACGCAGAATCAACCGATGAGTCGTCGCGCTCGCCGTCGTTTGTCAATGCAGAGATCGCGAGAACGAGAGCGTTCTAACGTTGCGATAATGGCTGCAAGCAAGCCACCCCCACCCAGTTCAGGCGAAAAATCTCCAGTAATGACGCCGCCATCTGAGCCAGCACCAGAGGTGAGTTCGAAAGTTGCTGTGCAGTCCAATGAGGCAGTTGGTCCACAAGCCAGCGAGGGCGTAGCGGCACTGGCTGGCGGAGTTTCGCAGCCTGCGGCTGTAACCGAGGTTGTGGTAACCTCTCCACTGAGTAAGGGAGTCTTGCAGGCGATGTCTGGAACGTTGCAAGGAAAAACCGGTTGGTATCAAGACAGCAAAGGAAATGCTTCATATTGGAATATTGGAGGCGACGGGTCTTGGACCAAAGTGAAGTGATATGATGAGGCGCTCCTTTTTATTCATTCTAACCGCATTACTGCTGCTCCCCATATCAGTGACAACCACGATTGATATTCACGACGGCTGGTATACAGAAGCCCGCTCTTGCTCGGCAAGTGTACCCGGAGGAGCGCAGGTTGACCGGGTTGAGATTTCTCCGAGCGGACCTATTTCTATACCTTCAGACCAAATTTTGAATCTCAATGTGACGGTTTTTGACTCATCAAATACCGAGTTGAACGTTGGCACAGCATGGACGAAAACCAACGGTTCTTTGCAGGATATGGGCAATGGTTGGGCGCGGTGGGCACCGTGGAGCATGGGTGAGCAGAACGTTACCGTTTGCGTGGGTGAATTTTCAGACACCATCGAAATCAATGTTATGCTTGGAGCCCCAGTTTCCTTTGAACTGACTGCATCTGTAGAGAACGTTACTGCTGATGAAGTCGTGCAGATTACTCCACTATTCAGCGACTTGTTTGGCAATAGCCAAATCACCTACATTCAGGAGTCTCATTGGACCAAACCCGCAGGCTCCTCGATTGTGGTACCCGTTGATGCACAACCGGCAATATGGACACCGGGGCCGGTTGGTGCATCTACCATCTCAGTCAGCCATGAGGGCTGGGAGTCCTCGGTCATCATCAACGTCAGTCATGGTGATGCGGTGGCACTTTCGATTTCTAGCCCGACTACCATAACCAGTGCTGACGACGATGTACAATTATGTGTGGGGATGGTGGACCAGCGGGGAAATTATTGGTCAGTTAATGCTGATTGGTCTATTGTTGACCAGACGGCTGGTGCAAGTTTGACTAATTACGTTGGGATTTGTACGGTATTTGACGGAAACCTTACCGGAGAATACGTGGTATTAGCCCAACATCTCACTCAAGGGGGAGTGGTGGTGAACTCTAGCGTCCAAATCAGCGTGGAGCCGGGGCGACTTGCAACGATTTCACTGGCCGGACACGCTGTCGAGATCCGAATCGGCGAGGTGTATTCCATTGAGCCGCAAGGATATGATAGTGGAGGAAATCCTGTTGAAGTTGCGGCATGGAATTACAGCGTAATCGGACCATCTCAAGATGCGCTGACAGTCTATCCAGATGGAACTGTATTCGAGCCGGATGTTACCGGCCTGCATAAGATCCGAGTAAGTGCTGCAAGCCGTGCGGCTGAGATAAACGTAGAAGTATTCGCCGGTATCCCAGTATCCCTGGTAGTTAGCAGCAGTGAGGGAGAAGAACTCATTTTGGTCACCGGCTTTTCAATTTCCTTACAAGTTATCGGCATAGATTCCCACGGAAATGAGAACTCATCAGATGCAAATTGGACAATTAGTGCAGGTTATGGCACGGTGGATGAGGCTAGCACAGGTGGGGTTGGCCACTACGTGTATACCGCAGATGGCATCGGTTATGTGGAATTAACAGCAACTAATGGAGACGCGGTTGGAACTTTGATTGTTGAAGTTTTACCAGGAGAATTAGACCGCCTTGAGGTGACGTTACCGGAACGAGCAGCACAGGGTGAAACAGTCAGTTTTGAATTACATGGATTTGATTTATCGGGAAATAAGGTGAGTATTCACCCATGCGCCGCAACCATCGTTACCGAATTGGGAGAGCCAAATTGTAAAGATGGTATTTGGACATTGAAACTACAGGAACATGGGACTCAGATGATTGTCCGAGCCAATATTGGACTGGCTAGCGGATTCGGATTCATTGATGTGGACCGCACCTATTTTGAAGGGGTGCTCGGCTCCAATCAGCAGGTGATAATGCTTGGAACCATACTCACAATCATCGTCATCGCTTTGATTCTTGTAGCGGTATTCGTATCGCTTGGCTCCCGCATCAAGGCTGAGAACGAATTATTTGAGGATGTAGAAGAAGATGATGAGGCGGTTGCTGAGGTAACACCTCCGATTCCTCCCGGCTTAACCATTGGCGGATTACCTTCGATAGCCGCGCCAACTGGTGCACCCGGTGCTATGCCGGCGCTGGCTCCAATCGTCGCAAGCACACCGGCACCACCTAGCCTATCTCCATTACAAGTTGAGGCCGACGCACCTCCTTTTGCAACTGCCGCTCCCCCATCAGGTGCCACTCAGCCAAGTTTGGCTCCGGTTGTTGCCCCTGCATTAGCCCCCTCTGCATTGCCTGCCGCTACGGCGGCAGCCGAACAGCCCACTTTCGACCCTAACGCGATTTTGCTCGCTTCGGTGCAGCCGGAGCAAGAAATGGAGACTGTGATAGCCGAGGTAACTGAACAACAACTTGAGGATGATGAGGGGGAGGCTCCTATGGAGGAATCGGAGGCTGAGCAGCACTCACAAGACTCAACTCAGCCCAAGGATGAGGTTCAGCCTTCTGAGACAAATAATGGTGAATCACCACCCGAAGGACCATCCGGTGAAGTGACTGCTGATGAGACTTGGGGCGAGATGACTTCGGATTGGGAAGGAGTACCACAAACCCTCAGTGAGGCGGCGGAAGCACAGGCTGAAGTTCTCTGGGAAAAACGTCTTGGCGATGGGCCGAGGGGTGAGGACGAAGTCACCTTACGACCATTACCCGGCACGGAAGTGGGAAAAGATGGCTGGTATTTTGACTCCGAAAATAGACCCACACATTGGACCCACACCGATGAAGGCGGCTGGGTAGAAACCGAAAGTTGAGTTCAACTGTATTGTTCATCCTCGTTAGGGAAGTCCTCGCTTCTCACGTCGGTGATGTAGTCCTTGACCGCCGAAGTCATCACACTGTGGAGGTTCATATAACGACGAAGGAATCGTGGATTGAATTCATGGGTTAATCCAATCAAATCGTGTACAACCAATACCTGTCCATCCACACTTGCTCCCGCACCAATCCCGATCGTAGGGATTGCAACCGCTTCGGTTACTTTTGCTGCCAATGCGGCTGGAATTTTTTCAAGAACGATCGAAAAGCAACCCGCCTCTTGCAATAGTAATGCGTCAGCAATGAGTTTGGCCGCTTCTTCATCCTCGCGCGCACGCACGGTGTAGGTGCCAAATTTGTAGATTGATTGTGGAGTAAGACCGAGATGTCCCATCACCGGAATACCCGCGCTGAGAATACGTTCAACCGACTCAACAATTTCGGAGCCCCCCTCCAGTTTTACTGCGTGGGCACCGCTCTCTTTCATGATCCGAATCGCACTGCTCAGGGCTTCCTTTGAGTCGCCCTGATAACTGCCAAACGGCATATCGCAGACAATCAATGCTCTTTGAACTCCATTCACCACACATTGTGCATGGTAAATCATGTGGTCAAGAGTGATTGGAACTGTGGTATCGTTACCAGCCATCACATTTGATGCAGAATCACCGACTAAGATCACGTCAATCCCAGCCCCATCAATTATTTTGGCCATCGAGTAGTCATAGGCTGTCAGCATGGTGATTTTTTCACCTGCTTGCTTCATCTCCAATAGAGTGTTAGTGGTGATTTTTTGCGCCTTACCTGCTACGGACATTGCACACTCACCCGTACCTCGGAACAGCGGACCCCGCTTCAAGCCGTCGCCTCTGTATTGAACACTTTCAGATTATGTTGAAGTCCTCGGAAGTGTGTGAATCTTCGATTAGTGAGATGAACTCCTCAATGTCTAATTGACCATCGTGGTCCAAGTCGAAATGTTCGAACATTGAGGCGAGGTCATCGTGATTGAATTCAATATTGAGGGCGTGAAGGGCCTTGAGGAATTGATGTAGGACAGCCTCGCTTTCAGCATCCCGCCTATCAGTTTTATTGTCTCCTTTTGGCATAATAATCGTGAATAGCATCGGAGCGAATGTGACTGAGATAATCGCGACAAGAATAATCGCCGAATTGGCTGCATCGTCAATGATTTCAAGTTTACGATAGGCGATTAGAGAGGCTGCGATAATCAGCGAGAGTCGTGCCGAAAGTAGTGAGCCTGCCGCGAAGGTTTCGCGCCAACTGAAGGCAAATCGGAACATGAGCGCTGGTAGGAATTTAACGGCGAACGCAGCGGCGAGCAGAATCGGCACCAGCAGCATCGCCTCCTCAGAGGCGAACAATACATTGAGGTTGAATCCAACACCAACGAGGACGAAGAATATCGGAATGAAAAAGGAGAATCCGAACGCCTCAAGGTCCTTCTCAACCCGACGGTCCTCTGATTCGGTCAGCATTGACACCACAATACCGGCAATGAATGCGCCGAGAATCATTTCGGAATGCAGAATCTCGGCGAGCACGATGAAAGCGACCATCAACGCTAGGCTAGCTCGGAGTTTGATTTGGGCAGTAGCGTGTGAAAGTTCTTCAATCAGATTTGAAATCCACGGAATCCGACTGAGCATATGACTTGTACGCTGTAGCATGGCGAAGACTAGGAACATTAAGAAAACCAACAGCATCTTCGGGTCAAGTCCACCAGAGATGATGTACGTAGCATAAAGAGAAATCAGCAGCATCGTAACGAAATCCGCGAGTAGAGCGGTAAGCATCACAGTCTGACCGAAGGGAGTGTCATTCAGCATCCGCTCCTTCAGAACCGGTAGCACGACCCCGAGGGAGGTAGTGGACAGGATGAGCGTGAACATCCATGTGGGGTTAATCTCCATCTCACCCAAAGGCGGTCCTTTATCCACAATTTGGTAGGAAATTACGTATGAGAGACCGAGTGTCAATGCGAAAGAAATCGTGCTGAGAAAGAAGGGGTTGTGTAGCAGACTACCACCGTTTTTAGAGGCCTTCTTCTTGGCAATTTTTGCAAGCATATTGAAGTCAATTTCCATGCCGGCGATGAACATCAGATAAGCCAAGCCAAAATCACGTAGGAACTCCATTGCTTGACCTTCAATCTCAACCCAGCCGAGTAAACTTGGACCTAGAATAATCCCAGCAACCAGTTCCCCGACAACGATTGGGATTGCAATCCGCTTGCCACGTGATAGGATTATTGGTACTAGAAAAGAGGCGAGCATCACAATCATGAGACTCTTGAAATTGAAGGAGAGTGCCTCAGTAACATCCCCAATTACTGAATCTAGCATTATTGCTCCGCCGACTGCGACGCATGATAGGCGTTGCCGTCTGCCGGACTGGATAATTCTGGCATCGCTAGGCCTAATGGGCGCGAGCGATGACCTTCAACTCAACAGCGATAGGCGTGGGTAAGGCAGTTACAGCTAAGGTGGTACGAGTGGCCTGAATTGGTTCAAAATAATCGCCATATACCGTGTTGTAGCCGTCAAAATCTCGTTTCATGTCAACCAAGAATACCGTAACGTCAAACACATCATCCAGCGAAGAACCGCTGGCTTGCAAAATCGCCTTCACGTTCTCTATGCACGCTTTGGTTTGTGCCTTGATATCGTAATCACGTGGCTTCCCCTTCTCATCCTCAATCGGGCCGCCCGGGATTTCATTGGTATCCGGCTGACGGGGGCCAACTCCTGAGAGATACAACAGGTCACCGACCTTTCGTGCATGCGGATATGCGCCCACGGGAGCTGGAGCATCCGAAGTTTGAATGGTGTTTTCACCGGGCCTTGCGGAGACTATTGGGCGTTTCTTGCTTTTGCTACCACCTTTGCTCGTAGTTTTGTCTTCGCTCACGCCTGCCGGTGCGTCCATATCACCCGCACCGAACTCCAACACATCTCGGTCGCCACTGTAAACATCAACATCATCCTCATCAAATTCCTTGTCGCCAATTGAGTCATCGGTAGGAGTCAGTTGGATTACTGCTCCTCCGCTGCCATGTAGAGCAGCATAAGCCAGCACTTCGCCATGGTAATTATTGTGCTGGCCCATCACCGCAGCCATCCACCAAGCCGGCTTGTAGGCCACGACTTTCTGCACTCTGATTTGGCCGTGGATTTCACGACTCAATTGGCTGATATCCTCAAGCCGGCCATCGGCGAAGAATTCGAGAATCTTCTGATTCCATTCATCGTCCTTCTGACTATGGATTCGGTCCTCATGTGGCTCAATATGCTTGGTGAACATTCGGTTGGATATTGAAGAAACTACCACTACAACCGCCTTCTTGCCCTGCTTTGCCAATGCATCTGCCGCTGCCTTACCAAGAACGATGGTCTCGGCGCGGTTTGCATACATATTGCTCGAGACGATGCAGGCCGGTATTCGGTTGTCTGGATTGAGAAGTTTCAGCGCGACTACCGAGCCGGTATCAATCGGAAATCCGTCGTAAGCGATGGTTCGCGCTACCAAGCCGCGTTTCTCGCAACTATCTCGGTATGATTCAGCAAATTCACTATCCATTCGGAATTCGTAGGGCATTGAGCCCAAGAAGTGGAAATCATCGTCAACGTGAACCCATTTCGGCTCTGGGTGAGCCTGAATCTGATGTCCGATGATGCTTGGCCAAGTTGTAGAATACACCAAAATGATGTCAGCATCGCTCTCCTCGATGCGCGTTCGTGCTTTGTCGTAAGCATCTCTGAGTTGGCCCCAACCCTCGTTTTGGGTAGGAGCGAGCAGGGGGTGGGGGTGTGGAGGCACGTAAAGCCCGAAAAGAACGCTCATAGTACCACCTCGCGAGTATTAGCATTCGGATCCCAAGCCGCCACAACATTGCCGGTGCCAATCACCGATTGGTAACCGTAGATTTCGGCTGGATAGTCAGGAAAACCCATCGTTTTCATCATCCAACTCAAACCACCACCTTCGGTTTCAGCCATTGTTTGCTCGGTGAATTCCGGCATTAAATCAAAAACCTGTTTCATTTCACCATTCCGCATCAGGTCAATCATTTTCATGTCCCAGACGTATTGGCTGTGATTGTAGATATGCTCCCTGCTCATGTCTTCAGGTAGCGGTGCTTCTTCCGTGAAATGCCGGTGTGAGAGACTGTGACTTGCCACCAGTACCACTCGCTTTCCGCTATTCTCAATCGCCTTTCGGCAAGCAGCCCCCAATGCAGCAGCCTGCTCGTTCATCACCTCAACCGAGTAGTAGTGCCGATTACGATTACTGCTGATGCAGACAATCGGCTTATCCCAATCTGGATTTAACAAATGACAGGAAGTAATCGTGCCATAATCAACTCGAAAATCTGGATTCCGCATCATCTTGGTGACGATTCCAGATTCTGTAGCCGCATCCCGCATCGCCTCTGAAAGCGTCACATCAACCTCAAGGTCGTATTGGTAGCGGAATAGATTCGGGAATACGGGGTCTACAGAAAGTGACTCAAACTTCTCACAACCGAGGAAATGCGTGCCGATGTAGGTCTGCCAATGCGGGGTAAACAGCACGATGACATCGTAGTCTATCTCCTTCAACTTACGAGCCAACTTTGCATAGCCCCATCGTAGAGTCTCCCATCCGCCTTCAGAGACTGGCTGATTTTGTGGCGGATTATCTGCATAAACGAGGTGAGGAGGGTGCGGAGCGAGGCATCCGAGCACGATCTCCCCTTTGCTCATGAACTACGTTCAGCGGTCACGGCCCTTCAATGACACCCCTATTCCCCTTTGGTGAAAACGCCAGTAGTTGCGCATCATCTAGTCCGACGTTGGCGAATCGTGATAGGGGGTCGCCTTGGCCCCTGAGCCGTGAAATGGGACACCCCTCCCCTCTGGCCGGTCGCCGCTCCTGCAATGCTAGGCCTTGCCTGTGCGATGGCGGCCTTCTTCGTTTTGCCTCGCCTCGCCGTGGAATTTGACAGTCAATATCTACGAGACATCGCACCTCTCGCTCTGTCATGGATGCTGATATGGCCGACGGGATTATTGCTTCTGCTCTGCCTTCCCGAGAATATCGGAAATCCAAACGAGGTTCGTAAAGGTGCGGCTGCGGCGTTGTTGGTTGGTTTCGTGCCGCAGATGCTTGGAGTCGCGCTCTTCTTCTGCGCATTCTGGTTTATATTGGTCATCGGCGCATGGATTTTCATCTCAACTTACCAGTGGAAATATAATTTCCCGGCGTTTCGTACCGGCTTTTGGTTGGGGCACGGTTCGATGGCCGGGTGTTATGTGGGTGCGTTTGTAATAGCATGGTAATGAGGTGAATTTATGAATGAACAAAACTTGCGTAGGATTGCTTTCACCTTGTTGTTTCTTGCCCTAATTCCATCAATTGTCACCATACCAAAACTGATGGTAGGACCCGACCACCCACGCGGGATGTCTATTATTCCGCCAGAGGAACACGACCCCCTTGCCGCGAAGGTGTTGCTCATCATTCTTGATGGCCTACCTGCTTATGTCATGGACGACCCTGATTACATGCCAAATTTAGCCAACTGGAATGAACATGGGGCGGTGATGGAGGTACACACCAGTGACATCACATTGACTGGCGCTTGCACCAAAGAACTCTCCACTGGTTTGCACTCTGCCCCAATAGATGCAGTACGTAACTGGGAGGTAACCTATGATGGGGTTGATGACCCACTTCATTACGCCGAGAATGCTGGGTTGGATGTTGGATTTACCGGATTCTATGTCTGGACTAACCTATTTCCGGGAGAACAGTTTGAGCATCGCACAATCTACGATAGTGGATTTAGTGATGTCTATGATGCGGACAATCGGACACTTGGAGTAGTGAATGAGTGGATTATTGGTGATGGTCCAGACGTAATGTTCGCCCACCTAGGAGGTACAGACCACGCCGGACATATCTGGGGAATTAATTCAATTGAATACAAGACAAAGATGAACATTTTAGACGCACAACTGGATGACATCCGAAGGTCCCTTCCCGATGATTGGGCGATGATGGTAACTGCTGACCACGGCATGACAGTCATCGGTGGACATGCCATCAGTACGGGTGAAGACGCCATGAGTGTGTTGTTACTTGGCACCGGTTCAGCATTCACGCCAGGTTCGTCTGCTTTAATGACTCAGAGAGATATCAGTGCGCTGTTAACTACCCTTCTGGACTTGCCGTTCCCTGTGTCTGCAGACGCTAGAATTCCTTTGGATACGTTGAACCTCAGTGATGAGGCTAAAATTAACTTGGAGATGTGGAACTGGCAAGCTGCAGTGGCCCGCCAGCAGTGGTTAAAGCAGGAGGGGATGAGACACGCCGATGGTTTATCGAACGACGTAATCGAATGGGAGAAATTACCCGAGAATTCTCAACAGGCAGAGATGTTGGATATATTGGCAGCACTCATGGCATTGATTGGTATATTCATACTATTCGTGAAGTCCAACGACATTAAGCCCGAACTTGTCCGCGGCAACATCATCGCAGTCGTGGTGATTGCAGGTATTTGGTCGCTGAATCATTTGTTGTACACATCGGCATATGACATGACAATATTAGGAAGCAGTTCGATGTGGATTCGTAAGATGTTAGGGGTGATTCTGCCAGCATTTGTCTCACTACTAATTTTTACATCAGTATTCAGGGAGAACAGAGAGAGAATTAAATGGCTGGATTCGCCATTGAACTGGTTGGAGCAGAAGACGACTCCATGGTTCCTCGCTGGTCTGTTGGCAGTTACGTTGTGGCAGCCTGATGCTCGCCTCAGCCCAGCATTATTCTCTCTTTTCTTGGCGTTGTTTACCATCAATATTCTCAAAGGAACTGAAACCAAAGAGGCCCGCTGGACATTCTGGGGGTTGCTGGTCTTATCTCTGTGGTCAATTTGGAATTACATACCTAAGGTCATCACCGGAAGTTCGTTGCAGCAATGGCTTGGCATCGAGTTCCTGTACAAGTTTCAACAGCAGATGGTTGAATCCTTCATGACAGAGAATACGTTACCAGCCATCTTGGCTTTGTTTGCAGCGCTCTGGCTTTGCTCACGCATTAGCAAACCCGACTTGAAACAGGTCTGGTGGTTAGACGCCACCCTGCTTTCGGCAGCAGTTTTCATCCATGCGAATGGAAATACAATGTCCGATTGGTTCCTACTGGTGATAGTCGCTGGGTGTGTATTGACGTCTTTGGTGGAGCAAATCAGAGGATTACACCTCAAACCGAAGAGACTGTCTCTCTCGCTAGTAGAATTGGCGGTGATGCTGCTCATCATTCCGACTTGGGGGGTTTGGCCTGCTGTCTGTGTGCTGCTGCTTACGCGTGTGGTCAAGGAGTTGTTCAAGGATGAAGTGATTCTCAAGCAAAATATTAGCGAACAGAAAGGATGGACGAGAACCAATCAGATGCTCGCAATGGCAATCATCCCCTTCCTGCTGGTCTGCCTCGTGTGGATATCCTTTGGTCAATTGACGATGGTTGGATTGCTCGAGTTCAACCCAACCAAGTGGGTTGTGAAAGGCGGTTTCTTCGGAGCGAGACTTGACCCGCCCGTATTCTGGATGATGTTTATCACTATAATTCCAATATTCTCAGCAGTTGTGCTCGTGCTGCATTCTTGGCTTAGTACTGCCCGAACATTATCATATTTCTTCGTGCTGTTGGCCTTCATTATTGTGACTAATATGTCTCATCTATGGTTGTCTTTTTCTCATCCACAAGTAATGCTAATGATGGGTTTCAGTTCTATTATCATCATTGCATGGATTGGCGCTTATGGAGCAGCAAACCTTGCTCATCGTGTGAGCCGAACCCAAGTTAATCGTGTTTGACGCAGATATTCATTGGTTCTGAATAGAAATCAAGACTCCATCTACCGCCTTCAGTCCCGACGCCGCTCTGCTTCACCCCACCAAAAGGCACTCGTAAATCTCGGTGCAACCAGCAATTGACCCAGACCATTCCTGTATCAATGGCAGCAGCAACCCGCTCACCTTTGGCAAGGTCTTCGGTCCAAACCGAGCCTGCCAATCCATATTCTGTGCTATTAGCCATTTTAACTGCCTCATCTTCATCATCAAATGGGTGTAAAGTGACTACCGGCCCAAAAATTTCCTCGGTAGCGGTTCGACTATCGTAACTCACTCCTTCAATGACGGTTGGCATCAGCCAGTTGCCTCCAACAAATTGTTCAGGAATATCTCCGGGAGCTTCACCACCACAGAGGATAGTCCCACCTTCTAACCCGGCTAATTCAATGTAGGATGAAACTTTGTTGAGGTGCTCAGGGCTAATCAATGCCCCAAGTTCTGTTTCGCCGTCAAACGGGTCGCCTATGACCATCTCTTGCACCGCTTGCAGAAATTCTTCGCGAAATTCGGGATAGATTGACCGCTCTACGAGAATTCGGGAACCGCATAGGCATACTTGTCCTTGATTGAGGAAGGCGGCGCGTAAAACTCCGGGGATGGCTTTGTCAGCATCTGAGTCGCCGAATACGATGCTGGAGTTTTTCCCGCCGAGTTCTAGTGAGAGTTTTTTGAAGGAAGGCGCAGCAGATGCCGCTACGGTTGCGCCGGTTTGGGTGCCGCCGGTGAATGAAATCAAATCCACATCCGGATGCGCAACCAACGCCGCACCAGCATGAGTGCCTGTGCCGTGAACTAGATTGAAAACACCTTTCGGCAGGTCGGATAATTGGGTGATATCGGCGAGCAGGCTTGCGGTTAAAGGCGTCAACTCGCTCGGTTTTGCGACTACGGTATTACCCATGACAAGGGCAGGAGCAACCTTCCAAGATAGCAGATACAACGGTAAATTCCACGGAGTTATCAGTCCAGCGACTCCGACCGGTTTGTAGACGACGTGGTTCAGCGCATCACTCATTTCAAAGGTTTCAGATTCAAATTCGCGAGCGATTTTCGAAAAGAAGCGAAAATTAGCAACGCTACGTTTTGCATCAACTTCCCGCGCTAGCGAGATAGGTTTGCCAGAATCAAGAGATTCGAGTGCAGCGATTTCCTCAGCCCGTTCTTCAAGCGCATCTCCAATTCGGTCCAGATAATCCGCTCGCTCGTTAATATCTAATGCAGCCCAAGCCGGCAATGCTTGTTTTGCAGCGGCAACCGCTTGGTCAACATCAGAAGAATCTGAACAAGGAATTCGCGCGATTAGATGGCCAGTAGCAGGCGCGAAATCATCAATCCAATCGCCACAATTTGCCGGCTGCAATTCCCCATTGATGAGATTCGATAATCGGATTATCTCCGTCTCATCCTGATCAGACATTATTGCACCTCATTGTATACTGCCTTCGTTGGCAAATGGGTCTGGGCGGGTCGTTTTGGCGCTGTATTGCTGCCAATCGTAATACCAGCGGTCGCTATTTGGGTCCCATTCATCCCAAGTAACCACTTTCTCAAGGCGGGCGAGTAGCCGTTTTGGAACCACACCGGGGACGATGAAGGCCTTCTGGCGATGCAGTGGATACGGATTTCTCAACTCAAATCCAAGCACACCCAAAACCGCTCTTGCCACATACCAAGTGGCCTGCGCATTCCAGCCGTGGGCGATTTTTATCACCACTCCGAGTCCTTCTGGATAATCATCGTGAATTATTGATAATCCAAGCAGGCCGTCTGCCCCTTCTTTTGCCAAGACCTTGCCCTTGTTGGCTTTCAAAATTGTAGAGTCAAGACGATTGAATCCACCGACGAGGTCTGGGTGTTTCATCATGCATTCCCAAATCCAATCGTCATCTTTGGTATTGGCGAGGCCGGCGAACATCAGGGCGAGTTCATTGACTGTATTGCTGACCGTTGGCAGCCCGCAACCATCCTTTGAGACCCGCACGGGTTGCCAGTTTTCGTCGCCGATGAATCCACGTAGGACGTTTAGGTATAGTTGGAACCATTCAGATTGAGGTAAGGTGTAGCCAGCGCGGCTGATTCCCATCAATCGCAAGGCGCGTAGAATTGCTGCATGCTCACCGCTACAGGTGTGGAACCAACGACGTGGTCGTCTCACCTGTCTGCCGAATTGAATCAAGGGAACATCAAGTGGGCATTGCATCAGCCCCCATTCGGATTCGGTTAGGATGCTTTGAGCAGCAGCTACGTGTTCGGTATCTCCATTGTGCGAAGAACAGGCAATGGCCTTTTGTTTCGAGTCCAACTCATCTCCGAGCACATCAACGAATGTTTTCATCATCAGCGGTTTCATCATACTCCTACCATAGCACAGCACATTTCCGCCAAATGAATGAATCACTTCTCCTCCATGAGCCCAAGCAACAGCACCATGAATGGTATTCTCAGAAACATCGTTCCGACGAAAATCAACCAACGGCTCCCATTCCACGTCGCGACCGGTGGCAATCCCCTTCGCCCCATCTCCGAGTGGACTGGTAGGATACACTCCAGAACCGGGTCTGCCCGGGGCAACTGAGGAAGGACGATGTTCCATCAAATACTTCCTCCATTAACCAATGGAACCACTTTTTCCATGAATGCCTGCATATCCCTGCACACTCGCTTCGAGTCGTGACGGAAGAAGTCAAACCATAGCATCAGACGGTCATCAGCATCATATCGCTCGCGAATTTGCGCAGCAACAGACTTTGCATCACCGATGACCGCATTATCAGCAGCCTTCTCAACTTTCAATGGGTCAAGGGTTCCGTCGAGGGCTTGCCAGTAGGAATTCAGCCCCGCAGTTGCCTCCGCCTGTGCCGTGTCATTACGTTCTGCTTCGCTCAGGCCACTCTCCTCGTTGAGGAATACCATCACAGTGCGCGGCATCATACTGCGTTTCCAAGCCCCTCCATCGGGATGGTAGGATTTCGTCATGCGTTGGTGGGTTGCATCAATGATTTCGGGTTGGGTGATACTAAGATTGAAGACTTGAACTGGACGCCATTTGTTGACCTCTAATTGTAGGGCCGCCTCGTGGCTGCCCAACACTAGGTTGAGCAATGTTCGGTCCCACTCCTGTGGAATCGCCTTGAGGTGTTCAAATGAGTATCTGTTGGCAATTGAAATCTCATCCGGGCCATCTCCTAGTTCATCGTTTGTTTCGCCATTTAGTGCATGCCACGCTGTCTGGACGGATTGCCAATCTTCGTCGCTGCGGAAGTTGGCGCGTGTCAGCGTAGTAGTGCGAATATCGTCGCTACAGATTTCCTCACCGTTGAGCAATCGGAGCATTATTTCGGCCGCTTCCCAAAATATCTGGCCGCGCAAAGCGGGCCAAGCAGCGACCTCAACAGCATCGCGCGGCACAACTCCGTATGGTGAAGCCATGAATTGGAAGCGGCCGGCACTGAATCCAACATGCAGCCGCCGGCTATCTCCAACCAGTTGTTGCATGGCACAAAAGTTTCCGATTCTCTCTGCCACAGCAATCGGCCCACCGTTGGCAAGGATACTCAACACCGCCGAGCCAACGTCAATATTTTTTGTAGCAGCCATTGATACCTGCGCGAGTTGGAAGAAGTCGGTACACAACCCGACCTCACCCTGCCAGTGAGGGATTACCGGGTGTTTGTTTTTCTTTTGGGATTCGGTAGAAAGATGAGATTGAGCAATCCAAGCGACCCCATATCCCATTTCGTCTGCGACTTTCAGTTGCTCGAGATAGTTGTGATACATCGTTTGCTCATCGGGGCAATAACCGCTTGAGTCAGGGGTTTGACTTATGGAGAAGAAAACGTCGTATTCCATACCATCACCCGCTCAAATTGACCGCATTCTTCCCCCGTCAACCGCCAAACTAATTCCGCGGATTCCGCCGCTGCTTGGTAAGCATAGGAAGGTGATTGCAGCGGCGGTTTCGGTTGGATCAATCAATCGGTTAATTGGGACTTGACTAAGCCAATTTTCTTTGACTTCTTTTGGATCTTTGCCGGTGCGCTCACTAATGGAATCGGCAAGCGACGACAATCTGCCGGTATTGGTGAAGCCGGGTAGAATATTGTTGATGGTAATACACGCTGGTAATTCCCGGCTCAATGATTTGGACCACGCAGCCATCGCTCCGCGTAGCGTATTTGACAGTCCAATGTTTTCTATCGGTTCGCGCACCGAGGTTGAGATGATATTGACGATGCGGCCGATTCCGGCAGCTTCCATACCGGGCACGAGCAATTGGGTGATGGTATGAGCAGCATGTAGGTGGCGAGCAAATGGTGCTTCAAAATCTGCCACCTCATTGCTCAGAAGTGGGCCGCCGGGCGGCCCACCAGAATTATTGATTAAAATGTGAATTGGACCCTCTGCAAGCAATTCGCTGACAGCAGCTTTGACTGCCTCAGTATCTTCCAAGTCCAATTGTAACGAGGTAGCACCAGCAATGCCGGCCTCTCCTCTCGATACTCCGATTACGTCAGCACCGGCCGCGACTAGCATTTCTGCCGTTGCGCGCCCAATGCCCTTTGATGCTCCACAAACCAATACACGAAAGCCGGAGAGGATGTCTCTGGCGAACGGATTTTCAACTTTATTCATTATCAATACCCCAATTGTCAAATCAATTTTTCAATTGCTTTTCTCACCCATTCCCTGCCTTCTTTATCTGTCTTAATTAGTCTTCGTCAGCCTTGTTTCGTCAATCCACGTAATGTGCATATCGCTGTGCTGCCAATTTTTCTCGGACCGCTTGCAGGATTTCCTCCGGTGCGTTACGGAAGGTTGGATGAGCCGATTTCCCCTGCGGATATCTCATCTCGCCCCACCTTCCCTCATCGTAAGCAACCAACGCCTCTTTCATCAATACACCTGCAAGCACAAGTGTCTCGTAACACAGGTCCTCGTAAGTCATTGTGCGTCGGACCGCAACCTCTCTACACAGCAATAGTTCGCCAGTATCCACTCCATTGTCACAGAAGTGAGTGCTACTGCCAATCGGAATATCGTGATAGACCGACCACGCGGGCGAGGCGGAACCTCTGCAGTCTGGTAGCAGACCGGGATGAGAATTCACAACTCCGTCCTTCGGATGGTCCAAAATTTCCCCTCGGATGATTCTGGTGCCGCCAAATACGATGAGGTCAAGTTCTAACTCTCTGATATGCGGCATTACCTCCTCACTATTGTGAATAGGCACTTCAACGTGGGGAACCGCAACACCTCTTTCGGCTAATTCGGCCAACTGCGCCTGTATTGTCGGGGCAATTTCGTTACCCTCAATACGCTTGAGAAACTTCTCGCGTTCTTCATCTGCGATGGCAGAATCCTCGGTTATGACAATAGCGGGTACGAAGCCTTCTGAGAGGATTTGCCGGAGCATTTCGCGGCCATAGGGATGCTCTTTGAGCAGTAGGTATGCGAAGGTCGCCTTGGTCATGGTCTCACCTGCTGTATTAGTGCGAGGAGGCCGAAGATACCCGTTCTTTTCGGTGATTTCATTCAGCCGTTGCAAGAGAAACACTCATGGCTAACTCCCCTCAATTACCTGATATGGTTTCATCGCGCCGGCTGCTCGCCGTTGGGTCGTGTGTTCTGCTCGCCCTGTTTTTACTCACTGGCAATGTGGTGGCTCTAAATGACGCTGATGGTGATGGGGTGGACGACTCTGATGACGATTGTTCTGACACCCCTGAAGGAGAAGTAGCTGATTCAAACGGTTGTTCGGAGTCACAGCGTAGCACATCGGGTGGCGGTGAAGGTGGAAGTGATGGTTCGGGGGCCGGCTCAAGCGGTGTTGATAGTGATGGGGATGGAGTCAGCGACGATGAGGACGATTGTGAAGATACTCCTGACACATCGGTAAACTCGGCTGGCTGCCCTGATCACGACACAGATGGGGTCGCTGACGCCGACGATGAGTGCCCGAATACTCCACATTCTGAGCGTCGTGAGGTGGATGATTCTGGTTGTACCCCGTTTTTTGATGAGACTTTTGTTGAATCGGCTCCGCTTCTCGGTCGGATTACCAACGCTAATGCAATCAGTTTTGGCACGGTGTCAATGGTATTGGCTAGCTTGGGATGGGCCATGAAAGCGGGTCGTATGGTGGGTTTGACGGGAGGCGGGAGTAGCCGTAGAAAGAAGAAATTCCTCCGTCGGATCAATAAGGCAAAACACAGTAATGAGTTAGAAGGAATCCGTAAGGAATTGAATCGGGCAAATGAGAAGAGCAAGTTATCCGATGGGGCATTCTCCGATTTGATGACAGCACTTGATCAGCGTATCCGGACAATGAGTAGTGCTTCGGTGAATACCATGGAACTCACTCAGAAAGTAAAGATGAGACCCTCGAGTAAACCGCCGAGCAACTGAACGTCTCAGGTTTAGGGCGTAACGCGGTTGCGGTCGCGCGGGAATAGCACGACTTCGCGGACATTTCCCGCGCCGGTTAGAATCATCAAGAGGCGGGCAACGCCGAGGCCCCAGCCGGCGTGCGGTGGCGCACCGTAGCGGAAGCCGTCTGTGTAGAAAGTGAACTCAGCTGGGTTGAGGTCAACGTCGCGTAGGTTCTGGTCCAAAACATCAACGCGGTGTTCGCGCTGACCGCCGCTAGTCATCTCGTCGCGGCCATAATTGAGGTCAAATCCGCGACTTATTTGGCCGCCGGAGTCGGATTTCTCATCTTCATTATGATAGATGTAGAATGGTTTCAGACTCATCGGCCAACGCGGCAGGAAATGGAAGCCGGGGTGGGATTCGGCGATGATGTCACAGTGGTGCGACTCAATGTCATCTCCCCACTCTATCTTCCCGCCACCTGCCTTGACAATTTCAATCGCATCGCAGTATGAAATGCGCGGGAAAGGCAGGCTTGGCACCTCAACACTGATTGGCTCTTGCTCCTGCGTGGTCCGATATTCATTGACCATGTCAATCAGACCTTGGTCATTCTCCGCGACCTGACTCCAGATGTGGTGAATCATTCTCTCTTGCACGCACATGACATCTTCATCGTCCATCCACGCGCCCTCGATATCAAATGAGATGAATTCGTTGAGGTGGCGATAAGTGTCGTGTTTTTCTGCTCGGAATGCTGGTCCGATTTCAAATACTCTCTCAAGTCCACCGAGGATTGCCAACTGCTTGTATAACTGCGGGCTTTGTGAGAGATAGGCATCAGTTTCAAAGTATTTCATCGGGAATAGGTTGGTGCCGCCCTCGCTTGCGCTAGCGATTATTTTCGGGCTGTTCATCTCTTGGAAGCCTTCAGTGATAAGGTGGTCGCGGCCATATTGCAACACTTTGGAGCGGAGTTGGAACATCGCGTTCACATGGGTGCGGCGTAGGTCCAAGTAGCGGTTATCGAGGCGGGTATCAAGCCCGACGTTAACATCGTCCACAACTCCAACTGGAAGCGGCGTCGCTGCGAGGGCGAGAATCTTAGCGTCAGCGACGTTGACTTCGTATTCAGGTTCTGGTTCAGGTTCACCTTCCTTGACTTTCGGTGGGCGTTTTTGTGCGACAACTCCTGTCACTTGAATCGTTGATTCTCGGCTGGCTGCCTGAATTTCTGCAAAGGAATCCTCGTCCATATTGTCCTTTTTCAGGAATGCCTGCAGGTGGCCGGTGCCGTCGCGCAGCATCAAGAAGCATATCGCGCCGCGCCCTCGAACAGTTTCAGCATAACCGGCCACTGTAACCTCGTGACCAATCATCTGAGCCCCGTTATCACGCACTTCTCCAAGAGTGTGAGTGCGGTAATGGGTCGGTTGCCAATCGCTACCATCGCGTCCTGGCATGGTCAGTTGGGTGCGTGCTCATCACTTGAACACTCGGATGTAGCCAATTGATGTGGAGGTGGTATATCTGCGAGGTGAGGTGGTATCTGAGAACCATTGTCCATTATATGCGCAGTTTCACCCAATTGATAGGTGAACAAATGACAAGCAAGAGAATCGCCGTAATTTTGCCAATGGCTCTCGTTACCCTGATGCTGCTTTCTAGTGCTTCAGCGGTAGCACAACACGCGCGCGACACGCATGACACATCAGAAAATGAAGATATTGACTATACGAGGCGGGAATTAATCATAGTTAACGACCCTGTTGAGGGCGTAATCAAGTTGAAACTCGGTGAATCCGAAATGCTGGTATCATATGGTGATGGGCGCATTGAACTCGCGACAATTCAGACCAGATATCTCGGAGTGGCTGACCTATATGATGAAAATGGGGATTTCGTCAAGAGAGTAGGCATCCCTGCTGAAACCATTGTGTGGCAGAGGCTGGTCGGTGTACTGGAGTATGTGGATTCCAACAATAACGGACTGTTTGACATCCATGGCGCGAAGTTGGTCGGCACTGTCAAAGAAATCGATGACGGTGTCACGCATGAGGTAGTCATGAAATACATCGATTACGACGATATTACTTGGTCCCTCACCGGATATCAACAGGTACAGAGCGGCCATGAAATTGACATTAGATTCACTATCAGTGCCGGGGATATTCCTTACCAGAGTGATGATGGCCCAATAGACAGCAAAACGGTGGCAAGAATCGCTTACAAGTTCCATGTATCCACTGTTGAGGGTGAAGTTCAACTCGAGATGGTTCCCCATTACCGGATAAGATACAATGATCGAGGTGTGGTGGGTGATGAGATTGATGAATCTCGTTTGTCATCTCGTGCCAACGTCACCGGTCATGTGCTGAATTCGGTATGGAAGTACGACCAGATTATCCAGGGATGGGACGTTGCGACAGACAATGTTGGAGTAGAGCGCAATGATACCCGCCTATTCGTGATGACTGAAATGGCTCATGGAGTTCACCTCAAAGGGGCAGTCGGTGAGTGGATGCGGGAGCAGTACGGCGGACTGATGTCCCCTCGTGCTATTGCTGGTCACCAAGTTCCTCCACCCACAGACCAACATCTCGATGATTTCGCACCTGATGAGAAGAGGCCCGACCACGATGAGAATGGCCACCCACTGCGCTGCGGGCTGGCCTATGTCTCATCAGATGGCTCCGCCATCGCGCCTTCAAATGACACCGAAGCGAGGTCACAAACGACCGACGGTGGCAACGATTCGGATGATAGTGGAGATAACTATTCCAAGGTGCGCGAGCGAATCCATCACTACACAGAGACAGCTTGCCGCCAACACGGCGATGCTGTTCAGCACGATGGTGCTGACTCACCTGAAGTGATCCGTGCAGGTGCCATTCACTTCTCTGACGCAGGTGCTCGCTTCGGTGTAATCCGCTGGGTCTCAAATGCTACCATCGATAATGGAATAGAGACTGAGGTCCTGTTCCAAATCGCTGGAATGCGTCCGGTATTGCCTGAGGACATCGATGGTAATGACGGCCTGTGGGCCGGCATCAGAATCGTTGGCGGCTACAACTACGTGCTCGGAGAGCGAGTCTATCACGACCCAGAGTTTTCCTCTGATGTAGTGACGGTTCAGATCGAGGCATTCGGCGAGGCTTCCTCAACCTTCAACACCCAAGGTTTGCTACGAGTTCTGCTGACCCGCGCACTACCGCTAATGCTTGGCCTAATGGTGGTGGTTACGATAATTGTCGGTGTTGCCCGAACCAACGCGAATCGAGATGCTCCAATGCCCGGTGAGGGCTATTCCGCTTCCGGCGGGTGGCAAGACCCCGGTTCTGATTGGGACCAATATATGCGATGATTAGTTGTTAATCCAGCGACCTATTCATCAACCTGCGTCATCACCGCTAGGTAGGTTGCACCATGTCTGCGATGCCCCGTATCACAAATCGCGAGCGTATTTTACTCGCTCTTGAGGACGCTCGCAACCATTTTGAGCAATATGAAGTTCCGCGCCGCTTTTCGCAGCCGGGGATGGCGAGCCGGCTCTCAATGGCTCAATCTCACATTAGCCGAGCCATCTCAAAAATCGGTGATGAAGGTCTGCTCAAGCAAGAGCGTCGGCGTGTTTTCGGCGAGCGTAGGCGCATTAACGCCTATACTCTGACCGAGAGAGGCGCAGATGTGGTGTTTGACTTGGTAAGGGCAATGAAATCGGCTGCGGTACTTTCGCCAGGACCGGAGGGAACTCTTGAACAATCTTCGTTACTTGATTTGCTCAACGCTTGGGAGAGCGATGGGAGTTGGCGAAGGCCAGCGGATGGGCTTGGACTCGCTGACTTAGTTCGCAGTGCCGAGATTCACGATGGCATGCCAATGTTCGGTGCCCCTCCATATGCCGAGATCGAGGTGGAAGTTGATGACTTGTCAAGTGAAACCATCGGATTACATCTAGAATTGGCTGACCTTAGGCAATCTCAGGGTGACCTTCCCGGTTCGATAAATCATCTCGAGAGAGCAGCGAATCTTCATCGGAAGCGCGGCTCAACCCTAGGTGAGATTCGCTGTTTGCTGGCAGCGCATACCTTGGGACGTCCGCTCGGCTCTTCCGAGAAGATGGTAGAAGCTTTGGCAGGGATGAGGAATAAGCAGGTGCGTCTCGACGCGGCTTTGATGCTATATGATGCGATTTCTGCGGCGGGAGGGGAACTTTCTTCGATTACTGAATTACTTGTTGCAACCAATGCAGGACATCCAGAGGTGGCGATTCGGTGCTATGAGGCAACTCTACTAGCCGGAATCGCTGGAAATTTCGGGGGTTTCGATGAAATTTTAGACACGACTGATGCGCGCAGGTCTGCTATTTGGAATGCAAATTTGCTTCGAGTGCGCTGCTTAGCCGCATCTCGTAACTTAGCAAATTGGCCCGAACCGGCGCGAATTGAGGCGGCGTTGGACGGTATTTCGCCAAATGGTGCCGCCGCGCGACCAGCATTGGCCGCTCAACTAGTGCTGGCCGCACTCCTCCACCCAATAATTGACAATAATACTGGCAAGCAGTTGTTAGAGGAAGTTTGGCAGATGCCGCTACCGATGCCACAGAGGGGACATATTGGCTTCCAATTATCGGCGCTGCAAAACCCAGCCGAGGCTATGGTTACCCTTACCCGACTGCAAACTGCGTTTGAAGCGGCCAACGATGCCAAAGGGATTGAGGTATGTCAAGCGCGGATATCTTTGCTATGAGCATTACAAATAGGCAATAAGACCGACTCGTTTCCACACGTTGATATGCCTGCGGATGCAGCGGAATCACATGTCAACCGAGCGTGTGCTATTTTCGTCGGAGTCGGTGACCGGTGGTCACCCGGACAAATTGTGTGATGCAATATCCGATGCAATCGTTGATGCCTGCCTTGAGCAGGACCCGTATGCTAGAGTCGCTTGTGAGACGTTGGTGAAAGGCACCGATGAGGGGAGTTTGATAGTTTTGGCTGGTGAAATTACAGTAGCCGGCGACACCCCTGACTACGAAACGCTAGCGCGCAATGCGGCGGCAGCAATCGGCTACACGAACCAAGATGCTGGTATGGACGCCAATAACTGCGCACTACAAGTCCACATTACCACCCAATCTCCACACATTTCTCAAGGGGTTTCACAGGGAAATTTGAGCCAAGGTGCAGGCGACCAAGGGCTGATGTTCGGCTTTGCCTGCAGTGAGTCTGAGCACTTCCCCCAACTCGCTGGTACCTTCATGCCACTACCTGCTCTGCTCTCTCAGGAACTCACCCGCAGGCTGAGCGAAGTCCGCGAGAATGGCTTGATGCCGTGGGCAAGACCAGACGGTAAAAGTCAGGTCACTGTAGAGTATGGAGCGGACGGAATTCCATCTCGTTTGTGGGCGGTAGTCATCGCGATACAGCACGAGGATATGCAGGAGCAATTTGGTAGTGAGGCTGCCGAACACGCCTTCATTGAAAGCGAGGTTCAAAAGCACGTTATTGATGCGGTGATTCCAGCCGAACTGATTGATGAAGAAACCGATATCATCGTCAATGGAACCGGTCGTTTTGTCAGAGGCGGACCCTATGCTGACGCTGGATTGACCGGCCGTAAAATCATCGTGGATACCTATGGCGGAATGGGTAGGCATGGCGGTGGGGCATTCAGTGGAAAGGACCCGTCAAAGGTGGACCGATCAGGGGCGTATGCGTCTCGTTGGGCTGCCAAGCATGTTGTCGCGGCAGGATTGGCTGAATCCTGTGAGATTCAACTCGCCTATGCTATTGGTGTTGCAGAGCCGGTCAGTATTCGTGTGATGACTAATGGTAGTGAGGCGGCTGGGCTGGACGAGGATGAAATCAGTCGTCGTGTTCGTGAGACTTTTGACTTCAGACCAAAGGCGATTATTGAAGCACTTTCCCTGCTGCGTCCGATTTACGGGGAGACCGCAGCAGGTGGCCACTTTGGTAGGGAAGCAACAGATGATGGACACTTTTCTTGGGAGCGCATTGACCCACTTATCGTCTCAGCATTACAGGACGGAATACCATCTCTACAAGCCTGAAATTGGCTTTCACCTTAGCATCAGGTGCCCTCTCCTCCCAATGCGTGTATGCGCTAACGTCTAAGAGGGCTGCATGGTGGCATAGGATGAGGCACAGCCATGAATGGAAGGCGGAGAAGCAGCATAACACTGGCGTTCTTGCTTTTGACTTCGGGATTGCTGACAGCATTTGTGCCGACTGCGCTGGCAGATAGCCGTATTCTGCTAGACTTATCTGAAGACCACGTTATCTTGCTGCCCGGGGCTGCGGGTAACGTGACTCTTACCGTTTACAATAACAATACTTCAATTGCTGATTTTGACCTTGCAGTTGATGTAAGCGGCACCCCGTCTGTTTGGAATGTAACTCTCGCAGACCAGCATATGTCACAGATTATTCCGACGTTTTCAGATACGACAACTGTGATTATTCGGCTCGATGGAAATGCGACGATGACTGACCATAGTAGCGTGGATTTGGTGGTCAGCCACAGCGGAGAAAACGTCACATCCCGCATCACTTTGTATCTTTCAGTCGCCGCTCAATACGAACCGTGGATTGGCCATCATGCAATCGGAGATGATGGTCTGATTACCATGCCAACAAATACCTCAATTGATGTTAATGTCAGCATTGAGAATCGCGGCTCCGCATTGGATCACATCATTCTATCAGTAGATGAGGAGCCGGACCTCGCCAACTTCTGGACCAATTGGAATCCCGGTGGTGGAAATGGCTCCGAAGGCAATGGGACCGGCGGTAATAACTCCGGTAATGGCACCGGTAATGGCACCGGTAATGGCACCGGTAATGGCACCGGCAACAACACCGGTGGCAATGGAAGCGGCAACGGAACCAATAGCAGCGTTCCGGATTTGACACTGAGTTTAACTGTTACCGGCAACAATTTGACAGCCGAGATTTATTCGGTAAATTTGACTGCTAACCTAACCTATCTCGTCGATTGGACATTACAGGAAAACGGCTCAATATTCCCGTATGATGCTGGGTTATACAACTGGACTTCTGATGGCTCGGACCATTCGTGGAATTCCACTTGGAATCTAAGTTCAGGACTGTGGTGTTTTTCGGCAGAATTGTGGGAAAACCTATCCTCCCTTGACGCTGAATCACTTTGCTCACAAGTACCAGCCGCCGGAAGTGGAGGCAATGGCAGCGGCGGCAACGGCAGCGGCAATGGTAGCGGTGGAAATGGCACATCAGGTCCCCGTGCAATCCCTGCCGGTTGGGAAGTGCGTTGGCTTGATTCTACCCTTGCAAACATGAGTGCTGGCGAATCGAGACAGAGCACCTTGCGAATCACCGTACCTGCTGGTGAAAGCCCCGGCCCGTATGGATTCAACTTATTCGCTGGCTCAGCAATAGGGAATTTCAGTGTGCAGGAGACCATCGTAGTCAACGTTTCAGGCAACAATAACTTGACCTTTTATTCAACGGATAATGGCCACCTATGGCTACCAGGAGGAAATGGCTCAGTCTATGTGACAGTCAGCAATATCGGAGATTATCAAAGCGAGTCGATACATTCCGTAGTTGGGGTAACTGGGGTTTGTTCGCCGAATATCCCGGACGGAGATGGTGAGCGACTTGGAGCCGGTGAAAATGAGACCTATGTTGTTCAGGTCAGCATTAATGGTAGTGCACATGCAGGGGACGAATGCGAAATAAATCTGAATTCTTGGGATGAAATCGCCAACCGTACCTACGATTACTCGGCCTCGATAACAGTTGGTTCAGCCTCTGCAATTTCGGTGGGTGGAGGAATCGGACAACTAACCGTGATGCCCGGATATTCCGATACCGGCACGGTGACCGTGTGGAATAATGGCACGGAATCCGAGCAGGTTCGCCTGAGTATGGCTGACAACGGCACCGATGGGCTGGATATTGCACTTTCTTCCGATTGGCAGCAGGTTGACAGTGGTGCTTCAACTGACATCTCATTTTCAGTCGCCACAGACGCGGCTACAGAATTGGTTGGTGACTACACCGTTTTCATGAAGGCTATTACTTCAAACGGCAGCGAGAGTGCAACATTTTTGGTTGAAGTTGATGTGAATGAGTGGTATGAATTGAGCATGAGTGGACCACAAGGTGGCTCGTTTGATGTCTCCGCAGATTCGCCTGCAACCGTAACCTTTGAGGTCTCCTCTGGCGGAACTGGCGACCTTTCGGTTAGTATTGACTGGAGTGGTGCTCCGGCTGGATTCAGTATCAGCACTACTTCGCCAGTCAATGTATCGGCTGGTGATACAACAAGTAGCAGCCTTTTGGTTTCTGTGACCACGGATGTTGGTTCTGGAAGCTATCAATTCAACGTCAGCGGTACTGACTCTGCCAGTGGTATGTCCGATCAATTCACTTTGACTGCCCACGTCAGTCAGCAGGCCGCGGTCAGACTTTTGGTGGCCAGCGACAGTTTGGCTGTATCAACTCGTGCGCAATCAACCTTCACGGCAACAATTGTCAACGATGGCAATGAGCCGGATTCAATATCCATGTCGCTTACCGGCACCACTGGTTTTGAAGTTGATATCTCGCCGATGCAACTCACTTTGAATGCCGGTGAGAGTGGCGAAGTAACGGTCAGTTTGCGGAGAGCCGGTTCAACTGAAGAAGCGACCATGACTTTGACTGCAACAAGTCAATCTGATGCAGAAGTCTCAGATTCTTTCCAAATCACTGCTACGATTCCAGCGGTTGGAGTTCGGGTAACCTTTGCCAGCACTTCGTCTTCAGTTGATGCAGGCGGGATTGCAACTACTACGATGTTCATAGAAAACCTCGGCGAGGCCGAGGACACATTTGTCATCAGCGTAAATGAAGATTTTACCTGCGATAATCAGGGAACGGTGATTCTTGCTGCTGGCAGCGGAGCGACTGCATTCGGTTTGAGTTGCACAGCAGCATCAGGATTACTCGCAGGAACTCATTATCTCAACATTTCAGCGGTCTCGCTCGCCGATGCAAGCGAATCCTCAACGGCGAGCGCAACCATCAACGTCAATCCTCTACGGGCAGATAACGGTGACCCAATCCTTGCCCTCACTATCACAGGAGAGGTTTGGACAATTCCGTGGAACGCGTCTGTAACCTATGGGGTTCACGTGCAAAATAACGGTAACGAGGAGGTGAGAGGCTTCCTTTTCATGTCGGGAGAGTATGCCGAAGATCTCAATGCGATGTGGGCATTTACCGAAGATGGAGTACCCAGCCAAGGCTATGCTCTTGACCCCGGGGAATCCTCCTCATTCATGCTAACTCTACGGCCCTCTGGTGAAAAGGGAGTTGGCTCTATTGAAGTTGTAGTGCAGGCTACCGGCACCCTTGATGATGGACACGCCTACCAAATCAACTCTGATCCGATGGCTCTGACTGTGGAACATGAGCCCGCACCTCCGACCACTGTTGTTCTCTGGGAAGGCGGACTTGAAGTCTCAAACAGCGCACTGCTATGGATTTTGATTGCAGGCTGGATGTTGTCGGCGATATTGGTTGCTGCGATTAGATTCACTACCCGAAAGAGCAGCAAGGATTCCGCAATAGACGCGTGGGATTCTGCCGCCGAGGAGGAAGAAGAAGCCGCAATCCTTGCTAATGAGCGAGACCGCGGAGAAATTCGTCCGATGGAAGATGGCACTGCTCGTTGTCATGCTTGTGAGGCGCGAATTATGTTGCCCGAAGATAAGGAGCCGCCGTATCGGTTCAAGTGTCCGACCTGCAAAGAAATGAATCGTGTCATTCCTGAGCAGGGCGAGGATGAGTCGGATTAGGGTCTAGGCGGTTATTCCAATTAGGGTTTGACGGCAATCAGCAGGAAAGCGGTATGACCCATCGGGGTATTTCCCGGCCTGACGCCGCCTTTGCTGGCGATAGTCCAGCGTCGTTCGATTATTTCGCCAGCCCATTCCACTTCAAGGCCGGCGGCTTCAGCTGCTTGCCAACTTTTTTCCAGCTGGCTTGAAACCGGACAATAGCAGCCGAGCCGGCCGGCTTGTCGTAGTCGTTCTGCAATTCCGGGAATGGATTCCCACGGCTCAGGGAGGTCGAGAATTGCGGCGTCAAGTTCTGCTCCATCAAGGGTTAGGTCAAGGTCGTTTAGCAACCCTTCGTCTTCTACCGAGCCTTCGAGCAATACCCAAGTTGGGAATTCCTGAAAGCAACCTTTCGCACGCTTCATATTAGCAGCACCGACCTCAGCGTGCTCACTCCGATTCTCGGCCGAAATCAGCGTGCCAGAATTACCCAAGATCCGGGCGAGTTGCATGGCTAATCCAGCAGAACCATGACCTGCCTCAAAAACAGTATCCCCAACCCCGATACCCATCCATGCAAGGAAAAGACCAGCATCTTTTGGATTGATTATTTGGGCGCGGCGCAGCATTCCGGTGCGCAATTCGTGCAGTCTTGGATTTAGTCGGGTGAACCGTTTTTGGCCGATGATTACCTCATCTCCGTGTTTGCCTTCTCCAATCTCTCTCATCGGGTTGATTCTGCCTACACCCTTGACCTTCATCTCCTCGTCTATCAGTGGGATGATGAATGTCCTGCCATCCGCCTCTCGCAGCGCAGTGAAACTGGCCGCAGTATCATCTTTATTTGTGGTCATTTTGTTTACCTCGGTTCATGAACCTGACCCTGCAAGCAGGGTGCCGACCCTCGTGGGCGGCTGGTTGGATGCTGCGAGCGATGCGTTTGTTGTCAATGTTGCGGATTTTTTGGATATTGGAAAAACATGACTGATTTCTCTCGCCCGAGAGGGCCTAAGCCCTCACGGGCGCCAACTGTTCAATAACCGCACATTAAAGTGGGTAGCGGTAGGGGAGCAGATTGACGAGGGTGTGCCTATGAGCGACGACGCTGCCAATCAACCGCCAGAGAGTGGCGATGATGAGGAGGCGGTGATTGACGTTCTTGATGCGGAGGCACCAAAGGAAGTGACCATTGAAGGACAATCCAAGAGCAAGGACGACTTGATTGAGGATTCACCGGTTGACGTTTGGTTGAATGACATAGATTTTGCCTCGACCAACGAAGTTCCAATTCCCGAGCGTTTGGTCGACCAAGTGATCGGCCAAGAGGACGCTACAATCGTTATCAAAAAAGCGGCGGAACAGCGCCGTCACATGATGATGATTGGTGACCCCGGAACCGGCAAGAGTATGCTCGCTAAGGCGATGACTGAACTGATGCCGAAAGAGGCATTGGAGGATACATTGTGTTACATGAACGACGATGATGAGAATGAACCTCGGATTCGGACCGTTCCGGCTGGTCGTGGAAATAAGATTGTCAAAGACCGGCGCGCTCAATTGAAACAGCAACGCGAGAGGACTAGCCGGACACTGCTATTCGTGGCTATTCTGATAGGCGGAGCATTACTGCTCGCAACAATTCAGTCCGGCGAGATAATGATGTTTATTTTCGGAATGTTCCTACTCATCTTCGGTTATATCTTCATTCGGAACCGATTAGTTTCCGGCGATGAAGCGCGAATTCCCAAGTTATTGGTCAAGCGCGATCGAGGCGATATGCCCCCATTCATTGATGCTACTGGAACTCTTGCTGGCAGTTTACTTGGCGATGTTCGCCACGACCCATTCCAATCCGGTGGCATGGAGACCCCGGCTCACGAGAGGGTAGAAGCCGGAGCAATTCACAAGGCGCATGGTGGTGTGCTTTTCATTGATGAAATCAACTTGCTCCGCCTCCAAGAACAGCAGGCACTACTCACCGCCATGCAAGAAAAGGCATTCCCAATCAGTGGACGCTCCGAGCGTTCCTCCGGTGCACTCACCAAGACCGAGGCCGTTCCGTGCGACTTCATTTTGGTCGCTGCTGGCAACCTTGACGCGGTTGGACATATGCACCCGGCCCTGCGCAGCAGAATTCGTGGTTATGGCTACGAGGTCTATGTCAATACTACGATGCCAGACACCTCTCGAAACCGCCGCCGCCTGATACGTTTCATCGCTCAAGAGGTGCTGAACGAGTCAAAGAAGAAGATAGGCAAACCAATTCCTCACTTTGACAAGTCGGGTGTATCGGTAATTTTGCGTGAGGCGCAACGCCGCGCCGGCCGGCGCGGCAAGTTGTCGCTACGCCTACGAGAACTTGGTGGCTTAGTCCGAATCGCTGGGGATTTGGCGGTCGAGGAAGATGCTGAATTGGTAACAGCCCAACATGTTCTCGATGCTCGCCGGATCGCTCGCCCACTCGAGCAGCAGGTTGCAGACCGAATTATCGAGCACAGGCTGGACTACGCGCTGTTGGTCAATAGTGGCGAGCGTATCGGCCGTGTCAATGGATTAGCGGTGCTTGGGGCGGACTCGGGCATGTCTGATTATTCTGGAATCATGTTGCCGGTTGAGGCTTTGGTCACCCCCACACAACAGAAAGGCGGTTTGGTTTTTGCCACCGGTGGACTTTCTGATATCGCGAAAGAAAGCGTGACTAACGTTAGTGCGGTCGTGAAGAAGTTGACCGGCAAGGACGTCTCCGACTTTGACATCCACATCCAGTTCGTTGATACTCACGGGGTGGATGGTGATAGCGCAAGCATCACTATTGCGACTGCTATCATCAGCGCATTCGAAGATATTCCTATTGACCAAAATCTTGCGATGACCGGATCACTCTCAGTGCGAGGTGAAGTATTGCCAATTGGTGGAGTTACGGCTAAGATTGAGGCAGCAGCAAAGAGCGGCATCGGCAGAGTTCTGATTCCGACTGCTAACCTGAAGGATGTGTTGATAGATGATGCCTACAAGGATAAAATCGAGATCATCGGAGTTGACTCTCTTGATGAAGTGCTGAATTATGCATTGGTCAGCAACGAGCGAAAGGTAGGCCTAGTCGCGCGTTTGGGTGCTATCATTGGTAATCTTGGCCAATCGCCGGGCAGTCGCCCATCCGCGTGATGCGATTCAATCCAACTTTGACTCTACTCAGTTGGCGAATGATTGAGATAACACTAGTGATGGCGGGTCCATGACTGAGGAAGAGGAGGACCACCGTTCCTCTATGGTGGTGCTATTCCTCGTCGTCCTCGTTGATATGATTGGTTTTGGAATCATCATTCCATTCCTGACCTACATGGTTGCGAATCTTTCGCAGCCTGACGCAGAAATCGGCCGCTGGGTGGCAGCTTTAATGGCGGCTTATGCCGGAGCGATGTTCCTATTCTCCCCATTTTGGGGAGCGTTATCAGACCGAATAGGAAGACGGCCTGTATTGATGGTTGGCTTGACTGGAAATTCCCTCGCCTTCCTGGTTTTCGGTTTATCCTCCTCACTTTGGATGGCTTTGGCGGCGCGGTTATTTGCTGGAATGGTCAACGCCAATATGTCGGTAACCCGCGCCTATATCGGAGATATTTCCAAGCCGAAGGAAGTCGCGAGAAGGCAAGGTATGCTCGGAGTGGCATTTGGGCTTGGATTCTCTTTGGGCCCAGCGATTGGAGGTGTACTTTCTTCCCCTGCACAATGGCAGTGGACCACGATAATGCAGGGGACTATTTTTGAAACATATCCGTATTTATTGCCTTGTCTTGCATCATCAGTCCTTTCATTTTCTGGCCTGCTGTTTGCATCAGTCAAACTGAAGGAAAGTTTACCGAAGGAAATCCGGGAGACAGTGGAAAAGCGTTCTCCGATAGGGACTCTCCGAAACAATCTCACAAATGTAGTCAAAATGTTGGGCCGCCCCGTCGTATCGCCGTTGCTGTGGTCAATGACCTTCTATTGGGTCGGCTTTACCATCATGCATGTCACATTCATTCTATTCACCATGCGCGCGATATCCGCCGGCGGCTTTGGCTTCAGCGAAATCCAAAATGGCTTTGTTTTTGCATTCATTGGCTTATGTGGAATAATCACTCAAGGCAAATTGATTGGTCCGTTAACCGACCGATTCGGTTCGAGTAAATTGATGGCTTACGGGCTGCTAATTGCTGGTACGGGACTTGCCTCAATTCCGTATGTTCCACCCGCTTATGCGATGATTGGCATGCTGATGGTATCTGGATTAATTGCCTTTGGAAATGGACTTGTAACTCCATCCAATATGTCACTACTCACCTTTGCATCGGGGGCAAGCGAGCGCGGAGCGGTAATGGGTGTGAGCGAGAGTTTGCGCGCGTTGTCTTCATTCAGCGGAGTGATAATCGGCGGTTTGGTTTGGGATATGACCTCGAAACGCACTGACTTTTTCGACTTCCACACAGCCTTCCGTCTGTGCGGAATTTTTGCTGTAATCGGCTGGCTTTGCTTCCGATTTTCTAAGGCTTGGAAGGCAGAGGATGAATTACTTGCAGCATCGGGTGACGAGTAATGTCGCAGCCGATGTTGGTTTGTCACGGTGGCGCGGGTCACGGGGCAAAAGACCAGCCCGGGGTTGAATTGGCTGCAGATGCTGGCTGGGATATTCTTGCTGGGGGTGGCAGCGCGCTTGAAGCGGTCATCGCTGCGGTATTGGTAATGGAAGCTGACCCGCGACTCAATGCTGGCATCGGTGGCAGCTTGCGAGATGATGGTAGTGTGCAATTGGATGCTGCAATAGCGACTTCTGACGGCCGGCTTGGCTGCGTGATGTGCATTGAAAATACTCCAAATCCAATTCTTGTTGCCTCCGCTTTACTAGACGAGCAAGTTCACATTCTTGCTGGGGATGGAGCCCGAACTTGGGCGGATACTGCCGGCATTGCAAGGGGTGAGGTTGCCGGCAGCGCGCGACCTGCTGCTACCGACACGGTCGGAGCGGTTGCGCGCGATGGGAAGGGGGAGTTCGCAGTCGCATCATCAACAGGTGGTTGTACCGGCCGACCAAGCGGTCGAGTCGGAGACACTCCGATTTGGGGAGCCGGATTATGGTGTGATGAGAACTTGGCAGTTGCGGCGACAGGAATCGGCGAGGATATTATTCTCAAGATGTTATCTCATAACGTCGCAATCCACCATCAAGTGTTGGTGGAATCGCCAGTATCAGAAGATGTTCTAGCCGCCTCTCTCGCGCACGGCATCGGTCTGTTTAACGCGGAGACGCAGGTTGGATTGATTGCAATTAACAGTAAAGACGGCATTGGCTTAGCAAATACCGGAATGCCGTGGGCTCTCAGAGATTAGCATCAAAGTAGTTCTGAGAGCATCTGCTCTAGAGCGGTATTGATTTGAAGAATCAAAGTGCCGAATTCCATCGGAATATTGGGGTCCTCGTAGAGTTCTTCCAACATATTTTGGGTCATGGCGATTCGGACATCAATCTGCTTATTCTTGTTCAAAAGCCACAGTTCAACCGCATCCTTAGAACCCTTTCGGATATTACGCGGTACCTTCGGGTCATCGAGTTGGGTGATTACCCCGGCAATCTGTACCAGCCTGCTCTCGATATCTTCGGACATCATACCTCACTCCAAGAACCCTCATTCGGGAAGGACGGCAATCGGGCTTGCTTTAAGTCGCTTTCCGGTGCAGACCTTGAGTGCGATGGTAACTGAGGGCCTTCTCGAATACGTCGGATGGGCCCGAATCCTGCTTCTAGCCCTCTGCTTTGGTGGGGCTGCATGGCTTGATTACAAGTTTCGGAAGGTATCCAATGATTGGTGGGATTTTTGGGCTCGCCCAACTTTAGTATTGCTTGGCTTGGAGTTGTATTTGCTCGAGGCGGACCTCGCCGTTTGGCTGACCGCGTCGGCAGCAGTAGCCTTCGCCTCCACAGCATTATACGGCCGTCCAAGTCTAACTGACATCAAGGCGGGTAGTCGTGTTGACCTCATCGTCTCCATATGGTATCTAGTCAGTGCAGTAGGACTTGTAATGGGTGCTATGAGTCATGGGCAGGTATTGCTTGAGTATCTTGAACCAACAACGACTCTTGACGCTGAAGCAAAGCGGATGGGATTGCTTTGGGGCCGAATGGTTGTGCTGCTCGCGGTGCTGTTCTTCTTTGAGATGGCATGGAGATTCCGGCTGCTACACGGCGGCGCAGATGCCAAGGCAATGATGCTTGCAGCTTTGATAATCCCCTCTTGGTATGGAATGCCTTTCCCGACTCACAGCACTCCGATACCGACTGCGATGCCCCCTGCTCTTTCCTTGATGATTTGGGCCGGTTTGGCTTTCCTACTGCTTCCAATCATCATGCTTGCTCGTAACATCAAGGCTGGTGATGCAGGCAATCTCAAAATGGCTTGGCATTCATTTCGGATCCGACTTGAGGATATTCCAAACAACCAGGTTTGGCTACTTGAGCAGATGGTAGACACAGCGGACGGTGAGCGCAGAATTGAGATTAGCATGCGTCCGATGCGCGGCAGCCGGTCTGAGACCGATGTCGAAGCGGTATTGGCCGAACTGGCAGAGGCTGGCAGCGAGAAGGCTTGGGTTACGGCGAAGTATCCATTCTTACTATTCGTCTTCCCGGCAATAATCCCGCTGGTAATCTGGGGTGACCCAGTATCCACGATACTCGCTTGCTTCGGACTAATCTGAAGTGAGTCTCAGACGATTCTCTCGACGGTCTCAGGTGTAATCGCTTCTTCAGCGGTCACTCGGAATGTGATAGTCTTCAGGTTTTCAGGCCCATTACGGAATTTCCGAATAACCATCCGAGTTTCGAATTCGGTGCCGAGCATTCCCACCTCGAAGTCAAGAACGATATCAGCGATGGCGTATAATTCTCTAGTGACCGATTTGTCAACCATATCTTGGGAACAATTGAACAGCAATAGACCTCGATTCATCTGGGTGTGAGCCTGCATGATTCGTAGCATTGAAATCACCCGTTTCGGGTCGTTTCGAGAGAAGAAGAAGTCAAGATTGTCAATAGTTGCTCGGAAAAAGGGTGGTAATGCAGTAATTTGGCTAGTAAGGTCGGTGAGGAAGTCGTGGTGTTCAACCTCAACGAATCGGGTTTGTGCAAGTCTTTGAATATCCTCCATCGAAAACCCCTCGAGCCGATATCTGCTGGCCTGAAGTTCCCTTTCGAGAACGGCCGAGTTGTATTCTTCACCCATTGTTCGGACCATGATATCGGTTGGCCAGTCGTATTTTTTGTATAGGTTGAGAATTTCCTTCTGACTTTCAGCAGTAGAGATTAGCAGGGTATTTTCTGGGTCTTCAGCCACCGCAGCAAACTGCTTACCAAACAAGTCCATTCCTGCCCCTTGATTGCCGGTGGCTAGGATGGTAAAGCCGCGTGGGATGCTACCTTCGTTGCGCTGTGTTCCGGTTAGCAGTGTGTCGAATTTGATTGAGCCGATGCTGGCCATATCGCCGTAAAACTCCTCATCATCGGGGTCAAATCGTACCGAAGTCGTCAATTTTCATTCCCCCTTAGTTGATCACGACTTGTCCCCTATCAATCAGGTCTGTGCAGTATAGGTCAAGATTCGCAAGCACCCCCGGTGGAGTTTGGTCTGGCACGTTTACGATGGCGGTAAGCACCTCGCGCGAGCGGAAAGTGTTGATGAATGTGTGAAGATATTCCGCTAACATACGTCCTTCGTTGTAAATTGATAACGCATTTACCGAGTCAACCACAACAAAGAATGGGGTTTCAGGGTCTGATTCCAGCCAATAAAGCGTTCTCAGCATTATTGATTCAAGCATGATTGGGGAATCAATGTACTCGATGTTCTCATATTCGTTGTTGGTTCCACCGATGAAGCCGCTCGATACCGTGTCAATGAAGTGGAGATTGGTTGAATCTATGCCGGCCGAGTCAAAGGTTTGAATCATTTCCGCCGCACTTCTTGATGCGCAGATGTAAATGCCATGCATTCCGAAATCTTGCAGTAATGGCTGTAGTAGTGAACACATCACGAGGAAGGAATTACTGGTTCCAACCCTTACTTGAATTGATGATGCCGGGCCAATTTCGGTCAGTTGGTCCGCAATTCCAGCATCCAATTCAATCATTCACTGCACCCCATTTCAACATAGGAGTCATCATCACGCCGTTCGGAGTCAATTCAAGCGCGTACTTCGCCCGCGAATGCGGCGTTCCTCGCATTTTCACAACCTGAATGAATCTGAGCAGGTGTCCCATCCTCTCGATGTCTCCCAATACCATGATGCCATCCAAGATGGCTTCCTCTACACCGAAAGAGGACCAATATGACTTGGCTCCTGCCGAAGTAATTTCTGAGACCAGTAGTGAGGTACATCCGAGTGTTGACAGCGACTTTCCAAGTTTGAATAGAAAGTCACGAATCAGTTGTTCATTTGGAATCTTGTAGCATAGGGTAGTGACCGAATCAATGACTAGGCGAGTCACACCGATGGTATTGACGATGTCAGTGATTGCCTTAACCATTGCATCTATGTCATCCATGTCAAAACTTGATTTGCTCATTCCGAGCCATGAAAACAGTACGTCCATGTCAAAAACATTGATTCTACCTTGGTCAACCAGTCTCATATCAAAGAAATTGAATTGGCGCACATTCTCAAGCAACTTCACGGACGGCTCAGTCGCTGAAAAATGAGCACATGCCTCACCTTGCAACGCCCCTTGCACCAAGAACTCCATGGCAAGAGTGGTTTTGCCCGAACCACAAGTTCCGGCTACCAATACTGTTGAGCCGTAGGGGATGCCTCCACGCAAGATTTCGTCCAGTCCATCAATGCCTGTGACACAGCGGTCGCGCTGATATTGGGACTGTGGCATCATGGTGAACGGCGACCGATTACGCCGACCGTTGATAAGACGATTGTCGGAAACGGCTACTTTACGCGAACTACAACCATAGTTGAACCTCACCAGCCCGGAGTTCCGGAAGGTTGCTGAGTCCAATTGGTGACACTATGTGGGTTGCCTCCGTATGTATATTGTAGCGATGAGTTATCGGCGATGTTCCAGGTAAAGTCCCAAGTGACGACTTCTACGTTTTCAGTATCGGCGGTTCCCGGCTTGGTCCAAGTGAGGCGAAGAATGTCTCCCGCCTGTGAGAGGCCATCAATTGCACCCCGACCCAATACTCCAGAAGCACCGAGGTCGCGCATCATCGTTGATTGCGGATTCCATTGCATTGATGGGTTGCCGCTACAGAGCAGCAAATTACCTCCAGCCAGAGCCCCTTCTCCAATTAGCGAAGATGCACCGGGGCGCGAGAGCCCCCAACCGGTCAGATTCAGTGCGAATCCATCCGGATTATACAACTCAACCCATTCTGGGGCTCCGTTAGTCGGCTCAACCATGAATTCTGTAATGTGTACTGAGGAAGGAACCCTGCCTGCATCGTGGACTTCAAGGGTAATTGTCACCGATTCATCACCCATATGCAGGGTGCGGGTAGCGGTTGAGCCTTGAGTGGCTGCAGAGCGAGATGAGCCGTCTTGGAATAACACCAATCCTACTCTATTGGTATCAGAACTATCCGTGACTACAATCGTCAGGTTCAGACTCGCCCATTCGGGTAATCCAAGTCCATGCAGAATCTTATCTTCCGTCACATTAGCAAGCCCGGCCAATCTAGCCGGGTCAACCTTACCACTTCCATCGCCTAAACCAGGCAGGAAATCGGCTGCCAATAGCACGGTTGCGTTGAAGTGATGCCAATCTGATGTGGCGTTGGCTAAGTCCCTTTGTCCAAACTCATTCTTCGGGATTACGAATCCGCCCGAATCTGTTAGTCGTTCAAGTCCCTGCACCGCCATCCGGTCCAAACGGTCGAGGTCATTGACGTTTGAGCCAAGTTTCAATTGACTGAGAGCAAGAAATGCGCTGACGATTACCAAGAAAAGAACGAATGCCGAAAGGAACTCGATTACGGCGGTCAAACCGCGCTCATCCGAGACAATTCTACGCCTACTTGCCTCCATACGCACGCACCCCTCATAGTGGCGTATTTCGTCGTCATCCATCAATGCTGTGGCGATAACAATACCGTAGGTATTCCATCTTCAACCCACTACTTTTCGGCGAGGGGTATAAACGAGTCGTGCGGCATCACATCGTGATGGGTAGTGCTATTCGGGCCGGCAGGGGGCGTTCAGGAAGACGACTGTGTCGTGTGAAGCCGGCAGTGAGAGGTGCTCGTAAAGCGATTGGAATCGTACTGATTATGCTGGCCAGTGGTCTGCTATCGCTTGCTACTCCTGCTGTAATGGCGGCTCCGGGTAATGATGACTTGGCTTTGACCGCAGGGGTTCTTCCGCTAGAAGGAGTACATTACGACCTGAATGAGGCAATGTACCCAAAGGTGCAAGTTGAAAATATCCTATTCTTCACCTCATCCAATCGCCAAATCAACGCTGAGATTTGTGAAGGCGATTATACCAGCACAGCATCTTGCCCTTCGTCGGGTACAACTACCGGCTCAACCACAATCTCGAGCATGCCGGGCCAGACAACGATTACCGTAGAATTCCACTCGTTATTCTTCTTGGCATTCAATGCCGGAATCCACACCATCATCTTTGAATTCCCCACCAACGACCTCGATACTTCCAACGATGTTCTCGCATTCATTTTTTGGATAGACTCCCCACTACGTGACATCATTGTCCACGATTCCGACTTCGATTCGGAGCAGATTTACAATAGCGATTCTCCAATACCAACCAACATTGACCTACAAGCCCGTTCTTGGGATGCTAGTGAAAACATCACTGTTGGTTGGGAGATGTTTGATGAGAACCCGATTGTTGCAACCGCCAGCGATTGCATAGAGTGGACTCAGGTATGGTTTGAGAATGAGACCGATGAATGGGGCAATATGCTAATGGTTGAAACTATCACTTATCTTGAGGGAACTCAGGAGTCTTTCTACGCTCCGTGGAATGCATCTATTTCAGTTTACAACGACTCGGCTTTCCCCGGATACATAATAGTTGATATCTTGGTTACCGGCGCCCCTTTTCTAGTAGACCATTCACTACCTTGGTCGGTGATGACTGAAGGTGTTGAAACCATGAATGGAACTATTGAATTCACCGGGGATTTTTCTGGATTATTTACTGAAACCTTCTTTTTGAATTGGGCGAATGGCACAACTTGTTTCTCACTTGATTTGATTGTACCTGAGGTAATCATCGGGTCTGACAGCGCTGAATTGAGTGGGATTTCCGGCTCTTTCACTTCCCAAACCCACGCTATACCCGACATAGTTGCTCCATTTGAGGGTGAATATATGGTGCGCGCAGGAGTTATCGGGGCTGCTAGCGATCCAAACCCGCACAATGATTTGGTAGAATTTCCAATTACCATAGACGATACCGTTGATGTATGGATTCGTGATGTGCTTCCGGCGCGTGGCACACTCAGTTATGTGGATTACTTTGGCCAATTCCTGACGTTGTATCCATACGGAAATAACTCAATCAAGGTGGTAGCCGGGAATATCGGCTACAAACCGGTAACGGGAGAAATCGCCGTATGGTTATACGATTATGTGTCTTTTATCCTCGCGGCTGGACCATTTTACTGTATTGTGACAATAGAGCCGGGTGAAGAAGTGGACTGCGTGTTCACAGTCACCATGACTGGTCCCTATATCCTCAATGCCACCTTCAACGGAGAATTGAATGCAATTGATGTAAATCCGAGCGACAATTGGTTCGAGGATTCCATCATCATCAATATGTCAAATATCGCTCCCCAAATACAGAATCCGCTTGCAAATACTGTTTTTCTTTCTGGTGAGGATATTTTGTTAGTAGCGGGGCATGGACCGATGGCTCCGCTACCTCTCAACTTCACTTGGAAATTAAATTACCAAAACGTACTCGGCTACGGCCAAGTCGTAACTACCTCGTTGCCGATGGGAGAATGGCTGATTACTCTCTTTGTTGAGGATGAGTTTGAGAATCTTGAGATTGCAGCCACTCCCGTGCGCGTATTGAACCGTGTTGAGTTCAGCCATCAGCCATATGTTGAATCGGGCACTGCCATTTCGGTGCAGGTGATGCATTCAGAGTTTGATGGGCCAATGTTGCCACAATCCGGACGTATGTACCCGATGGCACGCAATAAGGGCAAGGCACCATTGATGATGTTCAACCTCTCAATGGAATCTAGTAATGGCCAAGTTCTGACAATTGATAGCATGGAATCTTGGGTCTCACTAAGCAATATCCTTCCACCTCAGATTAACCGCAGCACAGTGGAATTACTGCATGTTCTGAATTTTGATGAAACTCCAATGGAGGAAATGCTTGGCATCGATAATTGGGAAATTTATCCTGCTAATGACAGCATGAAGATTTCTCTCAAAACATTCCGTGGTGGCACATTCATGTTGATTGGAGAATTAGACCCGATTGTGGTTAACCCTAAGGATTTGAATGTAGTTTTGCTCAAAGACGGACAGGTTAGCCTTGAGTGGGAAAATGAGGGTGATATTGACAATCCATATTTCGGCGGATGGCGTATATACCGTAAGGTAATCCTTCGCTTCGCCTTCCCCTTTGACACGGAGGGACAATTCAATGCGGTAGTCGCCGGATCTGAAGTGGTTGACTTACCCACAACTGCTACCGGTTGGGAGGACCCCACAGACTTCGTGCAGGGGGATTGCGTCTCTTATCTAGTGATGTCAACCGATAGACAGGGGCTGGTTAGTTGGGAATATGGCAATGTCACCGGAGGGGTATGGAATCCAGTATTACAACGAATGGACGTGCCGGAAATCTGTGTTGATGATGCAGACCCTGATACGCATGTTGACTCGTTGTCTGTACATCTAACTTTCAATAATGCCAGCAAATTACACACGATCAGACTCGCATGGCAATGGCCAGAGGTTGGTGACAGTGAACAACTAACTTGGAATCTCTACCGATCTCAGGCGAATGTTCAGTCGGTACGATACTTGACTCCGGTGTTGAATGGGATGACTGGGGAAGCCGGAGAGTGGGCGTGGTTCAACGAAACTGAGGGCGGTCTTTTCGAAGACATCCATATTGGACAATTCTACTTCTATGTGCTCGTGCCCTTTGATGAAGTTGGTAATAGCGATTATTTGGTAAGAGCAGGCAACGCGCGTAGTATTACCGTAGAGGACATGTATTGGGATTATCATTTAGCACCGCCCGAGCCGCCAGCCCCGCCTCCTCCTGATTTGCCAATTATTGGTCCATCCGAGTGGTACGGGCGACTGCAAGATGATTTCAAAACGCCGCGATTCCAGCAGGCGGGAATGGTTTTCATGGGAGTATTTATGATGAATTTGCTGTTGATTCCGATGGTAATTAATCGTTTTAAATTGAAGAAGAAGCAGGTTAGGCGTGCTAAGGCGAGGGCGCGTAGACGTGCTGATATGATGGGTGATGACGAAGAATTTGATGATGAGTTTGATGAGTTCTTCAGTTGATTTTTCAATCAGCTCTGGCTAGGTTCAAACTCCCTCGCCCGCGATTTGTATTGTTTATTGGCGCGGCGAGGGAGATTTGAACTCCCGCGGGTAAACCCACCGGATTAGCAATCCGGCGCGATGGCCAGGCTATGCGATCGCCGCAAGCAGCCGCGCCCACAAATGCGCCCAACTTAAGGCGAGCGGTGAAATCACTCTTCCTCGCCGGAAGGAATTACCTCATCATCTGATTCCACAATGACGTCATCCTCGTCCACCAAGTTGGCAGGTAATCGGGCTGAGAAGATGATTTCATCAACAAATCCGCCCTTCTTCTTATCGCGCAATTCCATCACCCGAGTGCCTTTGGTGGACTTTCCACTGGTCTCCTTTGTTTGGCCAGCGCGGATCCGAATCATCATTCCACTCGCTGTAAGCAAGAAAAGTTGGTCGTCCAAGTCAGGGACTTGTCTGACACTGACAATTTCATCTTTGCTCTCAACATCCAGTTTCATGGTACGAACACCGCCAGCACCTCGATTGGTCTTCCGATATCCATCACGAACCTGTTTGACCTCACCTTCTTCCTCCTCGTCGACAACAACATCCATCATTTCGCCGGTACCAAGACGTGAGCGTTTACCCATGCCGTATTTTGTCAGGGTGAGAATTGAGGTGTCGACATTGTCGCTAACAACCATACCGACCACCGAATCGCCTTCCTTCAGTTTCATTCCGCGAACACCTTGGCTGACTCTCCCCTGAACCTTGACGTTGTAATAAGTCCGAATTTCACCAGATTCCTTATCCACAACTTGCTTGGTATCTGATGGCTTGAATCGGCAGGCCATTCCATTCTTTGAGACCAAGACAACATGGTCTTCATTGCTCGCTTTATGAACTGCAACCAAATGGTCTCCTTCTCGTAGATTAATCGCTTTCTTTCCGTTGCGGTTGATACGCGCGTATTCAGAAAGTTGACTCTTCTTGATTCGGCCGTCGCGGGTAGCAAAAATCAGGTATCTGCCCTCGGTATTCTCAAGGTCGTCTTTGCTCACTGGCAGAATGGTGACGATGGTTTCCTCCTCACCGAATCTTTCGAGTAGATTTCGGATATGACTACCGCGCGAATGTCTGCTCGCCTGCGGAGTCTCCCACGCCTTCAAGCCGTAGACTCTACCTTCCACTTCGCCCTTGTCATTTTGACGATTTGTGAAAATCAGCAGGCGGTCTTTGCTGAAACAGGTCAAGATTGACTTCGGGAAGTCCTCATCTTTTGTCGCAACACCCTTTAGGCCCTTGCCTCCACGGTTTTGCACTCGGAAGGCTTCCACCGGTAGATGTCGGATGTAGTTATCATCGCTCAGTGAGATAACGATTGCTCGTTCCGCCACCAAATCTTCTCTGTCCATAGAGAGAGGCATTGGGTCAATGTGGGTGCGTCGTGCATCTCCGTGACGAGTTACCATCTCATCTAATTCTTCGAGAAGGATGCGGAGTTGCCGCTCTCGGCTGGCAAGAATCTCGCTGTATTCCTTAATTGCTTCTCGCAAATCGGAGAATTCGTCCTCGACCTTTTTGGTGTCCAACTTCGAGAGTTGGTATAACCGGCGTTCGGCAATCGCTTTGGCTTGGGCCTTGGTGAAATCGAATTTCTTCTGTTTTGCGAAGGTGATTTCACCGCGAAGAATCTGCTCGAAGTTTTCTCGGCTTTCGCTGCCTTTGCCGGCAGCGACCACATCATCAATCCGAGCATGGGCCTTGACCAATCCCTCAAGAACATGGGCTCTTGCCTCAGCCTTATCCAATTCAAATTGAGTCCTGCGAACAATCACCGACTCCCGGTGTCGGACGTATGTGTGTAGGATTATGGATAGGGTTAGCAAGACCGGTTGATTGTCAATGATACCCATCATATTGGCAGAATAAGATTCCTGCAGTCTGCTCGATCGGTAGAGTTGGTTTAGAACGGCGTGAGGATCCGCATTCTGTTTGATTTCAATAACAACCCGAATCCCTTCCTTGCTGGATTCATCTCGGATGTCGCGGATTCCCTTTACCGATTCTTTGCTGACCAAATCTGCTATTCCCTCAAGCATTGAGGCCTTTTTCACCTGATACGGGATTGCGGTGATGATGATGCGCTTACCTTGCGCATCGTCAAGAACCTCGCATTGAGAACGGACATGAAATCTGCCGTGACCCGTTTCATACATGTCGGTAATTCCATCAATTCCATAGATAGTCGCCCCAGTTGGAAAATCAGGTCCTTGAAGGTGTTGCATATATTCCGCGACCGAAATTTTTGGTGGTGTATTCGGGAGCTTCTTGTCAACACCAGCCTCTATGATGCGCTCAACATGCAGGTGGATGGCGGCGGCGACCTCACCCAAGTTATGTGGTGGGATTTTTGTCGCCATTCCCACCGCAATTCCATCGCTGCCGTTCAGCAGCAGATTTGGCAATTTTGCGGGTAGAACCGTTGGCTCATTTTCCGAGTCATCAAAGTTTGGCTGAAAATCAACAGTATCTTTGTTGATATCCGCCATCATATGAGAAGCCAATCGGTCGAGCCGGCTTTCGGTATAACGCATAGCAGCCGGCGGGTCACCATCAATACTGCCAAAATTACCCTGCCCATCTATCAGTGGATATCTCAGGCTGAAATCTTGCGCCATCCTGACCATGGTATCGTAGATTGATTGGTCGCCGTGCGGGTGATACTTACCCATCACTTCACCGACCGACCGAGCAGATTTCGAATAGGAACGGTCAGGAGTGTGTCCCGCCTCGTGCATACCGAATAGAACTCGCCGGTGAACCGGCTTCAGTCCATCGCGCACGTCGGGCAAAGCCCGTCCAATAATTACCGACATTGCGTAATTGATGTAGGAAGTACGCATCTCATCATCAACGAGATGTACCACTTGCTTATCTACGATTTTTTCTTCTTCTTCTTCTTCAACCATCAAATCACCTCAAACATCCAAGTTGGTCACTTCAGCAGCGTGCATCTCAATGAAGGCTCTACGTTCTGCAACATCTTCACCCATCAGGGTGCTGAATAGATCGGAAGTGACACCATCGTCCGAGAAATCCTCAGCAGAAACCTTGAGCAGTGTTCTTGTTGCTGGGTCCATTGTGGTATTCCACAATTGGTCTGGATTCATCTCACCAAGACCTTTGTAACGCTGAACTGAAATTTTCGCATCCTTATCTTTACCCCGAAGTTCCTTGGTCAAGGCCACTCGCTCCTTTTCAGAATATGCATATCTGGCCTTCTTGCCGCGAGTGAGCATGTAAAGTGGCGGCTGGGCAATGAAAACGTTGCCGTTTTCAATTGCAGGTCGCATGAATCTCCAAAGGAAGGTGAGAATCAATGTGCGGATGTGGGCGCCGTCAACGTCAGCGTCGGTCATCAGGATGACTTTTCCGTAGCGTAATTTCTCAACATCAAAGTAGGAATCATCTCCGTTCTCCTCTCCATCGCTAAGTATTGGCGGGTTGCCTACACCTGCCCCTAATGCCTTAATCAGGGTCTGAATCTCCTGATTTTGGTAGACTTTGGCTTGATTTCGCAACTGCCGTTCAACGTTGAGGATTTTACCTCGGAGCGGCAGAATAGCTTGGGTTCGCCTATCTCGCCCCGTCTTAGCCGAGCCACCAGCAGAGTCGCCCTCCACGATGTAAACTTCACATTCTTCGGGATTACGACTTTGACAATCAGCCAATTTACCGGGTAAGCCGCCGCCCTCAAGCACGCCCTTCCTTCGTGTTAAGTCGCGTGCTTTCCGAGCGGCTTCGCGAGCCTTGCTGGAGAGAACAGCCTTTTCAACGAGTATTTTTGCAACCGCGGGATTCTCCTCAAGATATTCGTTCAATTTGTCATTGATGATTTTTTCAACGATACCCTGAACCTCAGAAGACACCAATCTATCCTTGGTTTGAGATGAAAATGAAGGGTCGGGGTGCTTGACGCTAATCACTGCGGCAATGCCTTCCCGGACATCGTCCCCAGATAATTTGTCAACATTTTTCAGCAGATTGCGATTTCTCGCATATCGGTTGAGGGTGCCAGTAAGGGAGCCTCTGAGTCCAGAGAGGTGGGTTCCACCATCACGATTCCTGATGATGTTGGTATAGCATAGGATGGTTTCGTTATACGCATCGGACCACTGCATGGCCAATTCTACCTGCACCTCTCCGATATCCTCCACGTCTAAGGTGCCATTGAGATGAATCACTTCGGGATGCAATGGGGTCTTACGGTCATTCAATTGACTGACGAATTCAGTAATCCCTCCTTCATATTGGTGAACGGTAACAGTTGGCTCGTCACCTCGCTCGTCGGTCACAGTAATCTTCAGTCCCGCATTCAGGAAGGAAGTCTCACGAAGACGAGTATTCAGTACATTGATGTCAAAGTCGGTGATGGTGGTGAAGATGGAAAAATCGGGCTTGAAGCAGATGGTAGTGCCGGTCTCCTCACTGTCCCCCACGGTTGCAATAGGGGCTTGTGGCTCCCCCCTTGCATAGTGTTGCTCCCAGATTTTACCACCCCTATGGATTGTCATCACTAGCCATTCAGAGACTGCATTGACTGCGGAAACTCCGACCCCGTGCAGGCCACCTGACACTTTGTAGGAGGCGTTGTCAAACTTGCCGCCAGCGTGTAATTTGGTCATAATGACCTCGGCGGCACTCACATCGAATTCCGCGTGCACTCCAACTGGAATTCCACGGCCGTGGTCAACTACCGTGACCGAGCCATTTTTGTGCAAGGTGACTTCAACTAATGAGTTGTATCCAGCGAGGTGTTCGTCTACAGCATTATCCACAACTTCCCAAATGCAGTGGTGGAGAGCCGAACCGTCGTGCGGGTCGCCGAGAAACATTCCCGGCCTTTTTCGTACTGCCTCAAGACCTTCGAGCACCTGGATGCTCTCTGCCTCATATTCGCCCGTCATAATTGACACCTATTTCGTCCGTTTCCCTGAGGGTTATGAATATAACCCTCAGAAGAACACTCTATTGTGGTCGTCCGAAGCATATGAATGATTGTATGAGAGGGGCTGCAAAAGTGCTGAAAGTGGAGCGTTTCGCACCTTCGGAATCAGCCATCCGGTTCAGGTGAAACTGGTGATTTTGCCTTAAAACGAGTCAAAAAAGCAGTTGAGAATAGTCTCGCCGCGACTCGTTCTGAACCCTTTCGTTTAGACATGGTTAAACAGGGGATGCGGGTCGCCGCCTCGATGACACTTCCCTTGGTCTGTGTATCCCTGCGAGGAAACTCGATAGAAGACATAGTCCGAGACGCCAATAGAGCGACTGCTGCCAACGCAGATTTAGTTGAAGTCAGATTTGACAATCTCTACATCACCCGCATCAAGCAGAACCCGATTACCACTGTCAACAAGGATGGAGATGAGGTAATTCGTAAAGAGCCAGATATTCTTGAGCCGAAAGCAGTCGAGGATATTGATGTGGAGGCTAGCATTGCTTACCTGAAAAATGGCATCCAAAAAGACGTGATATTCACCTGTAGAAGTCAGGATGAAGACGGCCATTACCCCGGTGACGAAAAAAGCCGCGCAGCAGTTCTGATTCAGGCCATCGAGAGCGGGGTTTCATGGGTGGATTTAGAGGTCAGCATGGATGCATCCCTCCGAGAAGATTTGCGAAAGGCCTGCGGAGACAAAACCCAGATTATTGCCTCGGTTCACGCTCGGATTGTTCCTACCACAGAAGAGATAATTGCTTTCGTTGAGGAAAATACGGATGCGGGAACCATCATCAAAGGATGTTGGAGAACCGGTGGCCATAGTGCGTCGCTGAATATTCTTGAGGCGTCTGAAGTACTCGCCGAGGGCGATTTCCAGATTTCCTTGATGGGTGATGGACCCGGCGGTGACTGGGCGAGAATTCACGCACCGCCGCTAAATCAATCTCTAGTTTACACCACACTTGACCGGGACCATTCCTTATTCAGTCAAGGACGGATCAATATCAACGACCTGAAGGCAGCTTGGGAACTTTTGGACTACAAGGAGTGAAGCGCGTCTTCCCCTTTTTCATCAACGGTTCTTCCCCTGCATGGCAACCACGCTTCGGTGGCATCCAATTTTAGGAACTACAGCAGCACGGAGCGAAAGATTCCGAGTTCAATCAGGAAGCAGAATCAACTCGGAGGCGGCAGACCTTGTTGGGGAGCCGCCGGTTGTTGTTGGTCGGGTTGTTGCTGCGCCGGATTCTCTGGTGCTTGCTCAAGCAATGGCATCAGGTCAGCTGTTTCAGCCTCGGTAGTCAGTCCGGCTTTCATGTAGCGACTGTGCAGGATGAACGGTGCAACCAACATTCCGAGCAGAACACTGCAACATACTATCGAAACCGTCCAGTTCGGCAGCGCGAATCGCTCCTCAACCATCACGGTGACTTCAGCGGTGAAATTCCGATTCGGCGCAGGAGTATCATAATCACGAATATTGTCGTAACCATCAATCATCAGATACATCCAGCGTGGGGTTCCTGCGGAGTCCCAGATTGCCCACGATTCCTCCGCATGGTCAAGACTGACGGCAAACTCAAATTCATTTTGGCCTTCGTACGCGTGTACGTCTCGGAACGGATGCCAAAGGATTGCGCCTTGCCAATATACCGGCAAAGATGCCAAGAAATCACGTGCTCCTGAATCATCATTACGTGACCTGTAGTCATTACGGTATGAAGAAAAATCCAAATCCTGCAATAGGTAAACATCTGCGAGCGGTGGGTTTGCGTACGGGCTATTTGCCTCGGGATGCAAAGTGATACAAAAGGTGTACCGGTAGCCAGTTGTCATATTGATTTGCAAGCCAATCGCAGAGTCATTCTGCAAATTAAGCGAAGTGTGAAAAGACCTAGTCAACGAACGAATGTCGCCTCCATCAATGATTTCATCATGCCACTCCTCCTCGCCAAAAATTCCGAATCCATTGTCCTCACTAAGGTTTCTTGCAATTACTGAACGTCCCCAATCTGGCGTGCCTGGACCATTGAGTTTGCAGCCGGTTGCTGCCTGCGCTTCCGGTATCACATCTATGCCAAATGCATCTAGAGCAGAGGCGAGAAAAGGTGCCAGAAGAATAGCAATAATGGTGAGTGTAAGTCGTCGCCTATGCCGTAAATGCAAACGCGCACTACTCATTATTACCTCACCGCCGGCGGTGACTGGTAACTGGACGCACATAACCCGATTCATTGCTACGCCTGTCATCCTTGGTCAAATGCTTGGGTTTGGGAGGTGGTATGTGCTGGTCCATTCCGAGAACTCCTCCTTCGGTGTGAACTTCTGCGACATCGTAAGTAGATGCAGCATCTCCAGCCGCAATTTCTACTTCTTCAGGCTGTCGCATTACCAGCCAACCCAGTAGGAGAACCAAAGCGATTAGCACTATCATCCACAGGCTTCCATCACCGGAAGGCAGTATGTCGGACCAAGACAGGTCACCCACGCCTTGGTCAACCGAATCGGGAGACCGCACAGTAATGACATAGGCTTGCTGAGTGCAAACCCCAGTATCATCGCAAACTTTCAGACTGATTGTAACTACGGTAGACTCATTCCACAGCACATCAATACCCGCACCCTCGCGCGCCACACCTTGTTCCCAATCATCGTGCAGGTTGCCATTGCCATTTGCGTCAAACGAGTCATCGGTATCCCACCAATAAGTCAATGCCTCATTCAGCACGGTATCTGGGTCATTGTCCAAGATTCCGTCTCCATTAGAGTCGTTGTTCACATCATCGTCACGCCATGCACCGATGCCACTCAACAGGTCTGCATCCTGTGCCCAACCCACGAATACGTAGGTTTGCTCGGTTAAGATGTAATCCGAATCAATGATTTTCTGCGAGACAATCTCAGGTGCGTGTGAGACCCAAACAGAACGTGTGGTTCTATTGCTGTCTCCAGTTCCGAATCCGTCGCGTACTGTTAGAGTGATTGTATAAACTCCGGGGACGTTAAAGATATGCCACGAATTTGGCGAGCTAGATGGTGGCGAGGCATCTCCGAAGTCCCAAGTATATTCTACGATCCCATTCCAATTTGGTGAACTAATGTTTGAGTCATACATGCCATCAAAAGCAGCATCAGCATCCCTGCTACCATCTGAGGAGAAGCGCAGGACGGTTCCCGGTGCAACGAAAATACCTCCATCTGAGGTGAATGAGTGTCGCCATTCGTAAGGCAGGTCATCGGGTCCTGGTGCCAATATTGGCTCACCATTTATCCAAGCCTCATATACCGACATCATCGGCATTGGTAGCGGGTTGGCGATGTGGATGATGTAGGTCTTGGCAAGAGAATCCAAGCCGCGCTCATCGGTTACAATCAGGGTGACTGTGTAGTGTCCCGGTTCGGTAAAGGTGTGGACGATTGCATTCTGGCCGATGATTGATGACTCCATGTCTGACAAGGTCCAGTTATGGGTCATGTTGCCGGAGTTGCCATCCGGGTCAAAAGACGAGGAATGGAAGGCATACTCCGTTTCGGTAGTACCATCAGATGGTCTTTCAAAAATTGCGACCGGTCGCTGATTGAGCACGGTAACGGTCAGAATAGCGATCGAAGAATTACCTGCATCATCGGTCGCGATGATTGTGACGTTTTTCACCCCCGGAGTTCGCCAAGCCGGAGTCGGATTGGGGTCTGCCGAGAAATTAACCGAGAAATCGCTCGACATCGTCACGATTCCGCCAGCGAGGTTCACGCCCTCGTCAAACTGCCATAAGGTTGCGACGATGATTCCGTCATCATCGGTGAATACGTCAGGCATCGGTAGTGGAGTCAGTGTGTATGCGGTCATCGGTTGGAAGAATACTTGCCGCGGCACCCGGTTATACACCATCACGGTAATCGAAATATTGCCGATATGGGTGCCGTCATCAACGGTCAAAGTCAGGTTGTATGGAGTCCCATTAGCCGAACCTATCGCCCATTCGTGGGACGCTTCGTAAAGGCCCATGCCACTTTCAGAAGTCCCATCTCCCCAATCCCAAGTGAATGTCAGGTAGTCAAAAGGAACGTTGTCTTGCGTGGTAATTCCACTGAATAACACACGTTGAGAGGTCAATAACGTCATTGAGTTCTGCACTTCTTGGCCGGCGACTGTAATAATGACTATTGGAATCAAGGTATCTTGTACGTCAATAGTCCAGTTTTGTATCGCACTCACACCGTTGCCTTGGTCAACCACTTGCAAGGTGACGTTGTACACTCCCGGCGTTTGCCAAGAGCGGAGTGGATTTTTCAGACCGGAGCCGGATAAGCCGTCGCCGAAATCCCAAATATATCCGGTTGGCGTAACATTGTGGCTGAATGACATATTGTCCACTGCCAATCCCCACAAGTCGTAACCGGCTCCGAAGAATTGTAGCGGTAACCACGTTTGTGTGCTGTTAGCGGCCGCACTTCCTTCGGCCACTGGTGCCATATTGTAGAGATGAAGTGGTAGGGTGAGTTGCTCATCAACCACGAAGCCAAGTTGGTCGCGCATGCGGAAAGCCAAGGTCCAATTTCCTTCCCACGGTGGGGTATACCAAACCTTGTTGGTAACAGCAACACCGCCACCGGCCTCTACATGCATGTTGATGGTGTCGTGTAATACATTGTTCTCAAAGGCGAGAACTTCTACATCCAAAACCTCGTAGAATGCTGTTGAGTTGACGCTGAAAGTCACCTCGAGAGAATCGGGGTCCAAGTCACCATCTCGGTCGTAGGTATACTCTTGGTCAATTCTGATAGATGCTGGCTGGGTAATTAGTCCGGCAAAGATATCCACGCTTGCAATCGGGTAAGCGGTTGAGCCGCCGGGGAAGGCACAATTCGGGGAGGAGTAGTCACAATCATCAACCCCACTTTCGTACCAAACCAGTAGATAGACATCGTCGCTTTGGTTGCCAAATCCGTGCACTAATCCAGTACCTACTCCGGTAACCGGGTCAAATCTCATGTCCTCCATTACCCATGCATTGCTCGCTACATCGTGGCGGAGAATCTTCCCATTGAAGCCAAATTCACTGGGTACAACCATGATGTTGAGTGGTGCTCCTGTGCCACCGAGGAAGCGGAATGCATGTACCCCCCAACCTTCGAGGTCGTGATCGGTTGATTGCCACATACCACCCCAATTTTGATTGGTGTCTGAGAGTTGAATTCTACAAAACTGATTGCTAGCACAACTTTGGTACATATCGATATTTGACAGTCCGAACTGTGTGGTTGTGGCATCATCAAGGGTTACGGCAGCGGTGAAATTAGCGTAGATTGATGAGAAGTCGGAACCGATGTCATTTGAACCGGGTCCGAGTATAGTTGCAAGGTTGACGATGCCGGTTCCGCCGGTCGCCGAATCGGATACCAACTGCGCGATGGCGGCCCCACCACCCAACTTATCAGCTAGGAAGAGCATGAATAGGAATCCTGCTCCGTAGTCGCCCAATCGCTGATTCCACCAGCGCAACGATTGGCTGGAGTTTTGGGTCCAAGTATTTGCGTGACCAATCACCGCATTGGTTGCACCAAAGCAGAGGTAAACCGCCATATCCGCATTTCCCTCGTCAATCCAGATGTATTCAAACGGGTCTCGTGCGTTGTGGAGGAGATGTTGAAATTCGTGTGCTAGGATGGTGTCTCGCCATGAAAGGTCATCAATATCTACGAAAATCACCTCGCGCTGACTTGCCAATGATGGCATGAAGTAGCCACCGGTATTGCCGCCGCCATCAATGGCGTAAATCATAATCTCAACCTGACAGTTATTGTCAACATCGGGCGCGACGCCGAAGTAAGTGGTATCGGTTGGATAGATGGTAGTCTCCCAAGTGGAGCCAATGTTGTTCAATGTCGTAGAGGAGACTGATTGGCCATTTTGAATGAGAACCGCCGAGTTCATCGACACTTTACGAACGGTGAATGTGACGAAACCGGATGTGGTTTGCACCTGTCCGGTTTGGCCAGTTTGCCAGGCGTTCTCACAAGCCCTCCCAGAAGTACGGCCCTTGCTTTGTGCACTCTGCTGATGGGCGAGTTGGCTATCATCATCACCGTCGGAGAATGGTAGCACTAGATTCGGATATCCTGCATCGCGCCATTGTTGTTTCAGATGTCGGGTTGCGCTGTAAATTGCTTCCCCGTCTTCACCGGTGAATAGGTAAGGTTTACCCATTTCTACCGGGTTGAATTCACTGAGGTCTCCTATAGCAAAGTAAGGCTCTGCTTCGCCCGCATCTTCGCTTTGATTGCCATTGTCTGCAACTGCGAGAGGAGTTAGGGTAGCGACTAACATCAGAAGTGCAAGCAGGACGCTCAAAGATACGCTTCGAAGGGTCATGGAGCCACCGCATTGTAGAACACTAACGTGTTCTGACAATCACCGGTCCAATGAGGTATTTAACACACGATGGAGCATTGTTCGGACATGGACCGGGCCAATGGTGGTGATTCCTGCAATCAAATCAGGCGCAATGCCCCGTTTTCGCCGATTTTCACGGTCTCGTTACTCTTGCTTATCGCCGCTAGTTCCAATAGCGCATTTGGTTCCATTCACGGCGGCGATGGCTCCTACCATTTATCGGTTGAAATCGTTGAATCGGTGCCGCATGATAACCAATCGTTCACGCAGGGATTACTGATTGAAGACGGGCGAATGTACGAGAGTTCTGGCGGCTGGGGTGAATCCGCCATGCGAGAAATTGACGTGAACTCGGGTGAAGTTCTTCGGTTCGCCAATCTTTCAGAAGATGAATTTGGCGAGGGAATAGCTGTAGTGAACGGACAGATAATCCAACTCACTTGGGTATCTGGCATAGCGCACGTATGGGATATTGAAACCTTTGAATTGGTGAATAATTATTCCTATGAAGGACAGGGCTGGGGTTTGTGTTTTGATGCTGTTCAGGACAGATTGGTGATGTCTAATGGCAGTTCGGAACTGACTTTCAGAGACCCGAATAATTTCGACGTAATCGGAACAGTTCAAGTTTTGATGGACGGCAATCCGTTGTCGGGCCTGAACGAACTTGAATGCGTTTCCTCGGAGATATGGGCGAATGTCTGGCATCAGGATATCATCGTCGTCATCAATCCAGCGACTGGAGAGGTTGTGAACGAAATCAATGCGACCGGCCTTCTGACGGCGGAGCAGTCTGCTGATTCCAACGTATTGAACGGAATCGCCGTCGGCGAAGACGATACTATTTGGCTGACCGGCAAAGATTGGCCGCTGATGTTCAACGTAACATTGCTCGATGTACCAGATGAGGTGGGTGAGCAGCCCGATGACCCGCCGGAAGAAGACCAACCATTCGCCAAAATAAATTGGCAAGGTATCCTGTTATCATTTGTCGTCGCTCTCTTCATCATGCTAATGTTATACGCCATGTTTAATCGTGGGCGAAAGGCCAAGAAATTGAAGGACGTCGGAGTCGCACAGCAACAAGAGGGGGGTCACGATGAGCGAAGATGAACGCGAGCAACGGCTCAATGCGTTGCGTAGCCGAGTCCGAGGCGAACTTGGCGACGAGGATGAAGATGAGGATGCAGAACTCGTCGTTTCCATTGACAAAAAGTCGGACAGCAGCCGTTCGAGTCGGAAGAGCAGACGGGCGAGTAGAGCTACCGACGACTATGATGATGACTTGGCCGCTTCAGTATCAAAAGCCGAGTTCTTTGTCAGTACTGCAAAGGCTGCTGGAGAAAACGAGTGGGCCCGAACATTGGCCGGTGGCTTGATTCTTGCCGGCAGCATTCTCGGATTACTATTCGGTGGGATGCTGGTCTCGGCTAATCCGGATGACCTATTGGCCTCACCACTTTTTGACAATACCGAAACGTCCGATATCTCTGGTCTCGTGCAATTGGCGATTGATAATGATGGCAACGGCGGCGACCCAGTTGAAGGGGTGGAAATAGCGGTATGGAAGGCAGAAGGTGCAGAGCCTGAACGAACTACTTGGACCACGCGCGAGGGCAGATTTTACTTACAGGATTTGGACAGAAGCGACCACGTACTCATCGTTTCTCATCCCGGAAATAATACCCTCCGAATCCAGTTCGTACCCGGCGACTCATCAGAACTTATTCTGACCCTGCATCCTGGCGAGGATGTGGAAGAATTTGATTGGCGATTAGGCAGTAATCTCGCCGAATCAGTGGCTCTTGGCACTGTGGTGGGCGTCATCACAATCATCAGTGCGTTGCTCGGTGTCATCGCATTCTTTGAAATACGCAGGGCCGAAAAATACCGTCGCACTCTCTATTTGTCTGGGCTTGCAATGTTCAGCAGAGGCGGCATCTTCATCGGACCCCTGCTCATACTGCTTGGAATGGGGCTGCTTTCGTTGACCAAGGGGCAATTCGGCGATACCGAAGCAGAGCCAGACCCATTCGAGTGAGTTGTTCCGATGTATTTGATTTCAGTTGAAGGCGGCGATGGCTCTGGCAAAGGATTAGCCACTCAAATGATTGCTGAGATACTTGAGACTGAATTCACCTTCACCGGCGTGGATGTAACCGCCGAGCCACGCCGCGACGCAGCGTTGGGACAAATGGCGGTTGAGGCGGTTAGAACCGGCGAGGCCGGGCCAGTTCGCGAGGCGGTATATTTTGCAGCCGACCGCCTCGAGCATTCTCACACCTGGATTCGGCCCCGTTTGGCTGCAGGTAGAGTTGTGGTCAGCGAGAGAAACATCCACTCATCTTTGGTCTATCAGGGAATAGTCGGCGATTTGGGAATTGAGGAAGTCGCGCGGATGAATGCGGCAGCATTTGTTCCCGACTTGTGTATCTGGGTAGATTGCGATCCGGAGGAAGCACTCCGTAGAATTTCCACCGGGGTGATGCAGAGAACCATTACCACTCGGAACCCCGATGACCAAGAGTATTTTGAAACCGACGAATTTGCACCTCGAATCAGACAGGGATATTGGACGCTGCTCGGAGGAGATGTAGCGATGCCTGCTCCATTTGACACCGGTAAAGTGGTCGGCCCGATAATGAATACCGGCAGTAAGGGTGAACTTCGCCAAGCCCTACTTGAACACCTACGTCGGTTCCTGCACAGCCGACCAAAACCACTCAATATCGAAACCTCAGAGGTTGAACATCCGCTGATTGCGCAAGCATTGGTTGGTCAGCGCGGCCAAACCACACTTGACGTTCTACCAGACCCCCCGGCTCGTTCAAATCACGATTGGCTGAACGAAAGCAAACCGTGGGAGGTTGTGCGCAATGGCAGCAAGTTGTATTGTGATGCCGTGAAACAAGTTGATGCTACCAACAAAATGCAGATTCCCGGTGAGCCGCTTTCTCATACCGTGTTGTCAATTGTCGGCACCCTTTCTCTGTTACCGAGTGCCGAGGTTAGTGAATTGAGACGCTGGCTTGGGCCGGTTCGGATGGTGACGGAGCGGCACACCCAGCGGATGGTCAAATTCCTGCACGAACAATCGGGCTGGATTCGGGTTCATCGCCCCCTCATCGGCACCGATGCGCCGCGCTCTGAATTACGAGCAGACTGGCAATCATTTGGTCGGATCGGAATATGTATTTGGCCTCTGAAAGAGGCGATAGAAGATTGGCGCAAACGCAATCCGCGCTCCTCGTGGAAATATGCGTTCACCGGCGCATGCGGCCGCAATCCAACCTCAGACACTCGCGCCGCTTTGGATGACTGCATGGCTCGCCTCGCCATCCTCGGTTCAGGAAAGGACGGTGTTGCCACGCCAACCAACCACGCAGAACTACTCTCATGGTGGGCAGATGGTCCCGCTTAGGACTTCACCGTCTTCGCCGCAGCGAGTTCATCGGGGTCGGTAATCAGTTTCGCCCCAGCTGGCAATTTCACCTTCGTCGCGTCATTATCAAATAAATGCGGACGCGAAGACAAACTTGCCGAGAACCACCATCCGATGATGAATCCAAATGGAAGTCCGGTTACCAACCGCAAGAAATGGTTGGACTCGTACGAGGTGACCGCTTGAATCCCACCATCAAGAACTAGGGGTATTACGAAGCAGAATCCGATGGCGAACATCGCCAACATTCGTTTATCCTTCAGGTAAAGTGGTTCAACCCATTGGTCGGGGAATAACGTGAGGAAAGTATCGCGCACAGTCCAACGGTTATGGCCAAATCTCCAGAAGGCGAGAGCAGCGAGTGCAAGCCCAGCAAAAATCCCGATATCGCGGGTACATACAGCCATTTGGTTATCGTTGATGAACCAAGAGCGTTCGTGCTTCTGATGACAGTTGAAGTCACCAAAACCATAGATAAAAGCCGCGTAAGGATTCAGTTCTGACCAAGCAAAATTTCCACCGTGCGCACTCTGATTATGGCCGAGGCTTCCTCCTTCTGCCCAGTTATTATTTCCCCAACTATTATCGTTGAAATAATCCATCGTATTAGCGCGTCCGGAAAGTTCGGGGATGGTACCGGCAGGTAATAGTGCGGGCACAAGAAATAGTGAAATCAGATAGAAACCACTGATGCCACCTATCCAATATGCGACTTTTTGTTCACGGCTTCGTTCAGTCCTGCCGTTGCGCAGAGTAGGCAATTTATCGGAATCCGAAGCCTTCTGCTCAGCCTTGCCTTGCTCGGCCATATCCCTCCCAACCCGAACTGGGTTGAATAAGCATCGCAGGCATTCCCCCCCCTGAGACTCCTTGATAGATAGGGGGCGGGTTCGGATGAACAAAGGTGGTTGAATTGGTAGAGTTACGGGTTCGTGATTTATTCTCGATTTCGCTGGTATTGGGTGTAATGGTAGGAACCATGACTTTCTTCATTCATATGTTTGCCAGTGGAATTGATGTAACTCTACTCTATTTTTCCCTCCGACTTTCTCTCACGACCGGTGGTGCTACCTCAGTAATTGTGTTGGTGTACACAACCATGCGATATATCGAGCGAAAGAGGAAACAAGCTACGCAGCAGGAGACTGTACCTATTGAAGAAAGGCTGCGTGCGCAACTGATGGATGTTGAAGATGACGCGTCAAGATTGGAATGGGCAAAAGATTCGCGATGGACTTGTAATTCTCATGTTAGAGTGGAGCGAGGCACCCTCACCGTTGACCTGCACGACCTCAATATCCCGCTTGCAACCACGGTAATGAAGCGAATCATGGCCGGACGAGAATTTCTCGGCAGGGTGAGGATAGTCACCGGACGAGGAGCCCACTCCAAGACGATTCCAAAACTCAGACCGCTCGCATTGGAATTGTTTCGTAATGCCGAGCGGGATTTGGATTGGCAAGTTATTCAGAAGCGTGCTTATATCACGCTCCGCCCACTTGGAAAGGCGCCATCAGTGAAACAATGGCTATTCCGTTTCATCGTACTTGGTGGCCCGATTACCGTTGTTTTGGCATTTTCATTCCGTGACCTTGCAGGTGAAGGCGCGTATCAACAAGGAATGATGGTGGGCGCGGGACTTGGTGTGGTGCTTTCCGCGTTGCTTTCTTCGTATCGTGACCGCGCTTAATCCCCCGATTTCGGCCATGTGCGTTGGTCACTGTCGTCAAATAATCTAGCAAGTCTGAGTTTTTGAGGGAAGGTTCCTACCGGTAAGTCTCAATGCTGACATTCGCTCGGCCGGCTAGGTGAAGGCTGTGGCAGGAGATAATGAGCAGGCACAGCCTGAAGTGGTCAGTGCGAGGACTCTTGAGACCAGTCAGGAGATTTTGCTCGGCAGAAATCTCGACAGGATTCTCAGTTATGTCAAGATGAAAATGGATGTGGCTCTTGCCGCCAATGCTGAATTATCCTCGACGCGCACCCAGATTGTCCAGATGGGGGCTTTCATTCTCGTGGCATTCGTGATTGGAACGGGCGGTGTTCAATCGCTGATTGGCTGGAACCAAACCGCCCTTATTGTGGCCGGAGGAAGCGCGCTTGTAGTCGCTTTCATCGTGTCGGGAATCACCAGAACAAGCGCGAGATATACCGATATTGTCATGGATGAATTTCATGAGTTGGAGACTCTCTATTCGCTGATAGTCTGGGAAAATGTTGACGATATTGACGCCTTGACGAATGAAATCAAGATGATTGAACAGACGACTAGAGCCAAGATTGATGCCGAAAACAAACAGCACAAACTGCTGACTGGAACTATCCTGCATTCGATGATTCATTATGAGCGGCACAGCCCGTTCTCCGACGACATCGGTGCTTCCCGCCACCATCTGCCTCTAACGGATACAGATGGGCATCGCGGCAACTGAACCGAGAGGGTGGTGGACCTTGTGCGTCCGGTCCCTAGCTATTGAGTCAGTAACCGTAAATCTGATCCCAATAGTCATCGAGTATCTTCAGGGACTCTTCGATGGGCAAGACTGACAGCGAGCCATCATCTTCCTTCAGCAGAAGCCTCATGTCCCTGAGTTTTCTTATCGCATCAACGATCTCGAAGCCGACCTCGACATCGAATGTATCCAGTAGCCACTCCTCTATCCGTCGGTCGAGAGATTCATGGTTGTGACGTTCCTGATCCACGAGCAGGAACGTGTAGGCGAGAAGTGCTTCCTTAACCTCCTGCTCCTCGGCCAAATCGATGATCAGGTTGAGTACCGCGGCGTTGTTGGCCTGGCCCTTGAAGTAAAGGTCCCTTGATATCTGTGTCTGGTATTTTTCTCGCGTCTTCTGGTAGGACATGTATGATTTCAGGATGTAGGTGCCAAATGCGGCGCAGATTCCGCCGATGATCGATATTGAGGTACCCCCTGTGCTGCCGCCAAGCAATAAGGGTCCGAATTTAATGAGAAGTGTGAACAGGCCACCAATCAAAGGCGCAATTATCTTGATTTTGTCAATAAAACGCATCTCTGGTGACGAGTTAGGGAATATCGTCTCTAGATCGAGTTTTGGAACGGTCTTGAAGAGCCTCAGATGCAATCCCGCAGCAACCTCTCCGGGATAGTGTTTCATGCGTTTCCTCTCCTTGAACCAATCTTCATCATGGAACTGGAGGATTTGGATGACCCTGTCATAGGACTCGACAGTGATATCCTCCTTCTTCAAACCGAACAAAGAAGTGCGCAGTTCAGGTTTCGTAATCTCTCCGAGTTTGAACAGATGTGATGTGACGAGTTCATCGAATCGGACATCGAGGCTGATGGGAAACACATTCTCACCTTCATTAGCAGCATCCATCTCTTCCTCGCTAATCTCCCTCCAGTTGCCATTGTGCAATGCTTCCCTCAATGTCTCAAGGAATTCCTCCTTGCCCACAGAATCAGGGATACCAATCCGATCGGGATTCATGCTCTCGTACAGGTTTTTCAGTTTCTCCAACTGTGCATGCGAAGAATGATGCCAGATTACCTCCATCATTTGAGAGATCTTCCCCAGACCAGTGCTGACCTCATCCGGCAGTTCCTCCAACCGGAACAATTCCTCCTTGACTCTAGAGCGAGATATCGGGATGTAGTGCTGTCTCAAGTCAGAACCCATGCACATTATTACAGTCACATGGCTTTCATTGTTGCCGTTACGTAGAGTATCCCTGCAGACGCTTGTGCGTCCGAACTCACTCCTCATAGTCATCGGCTATTGAGAGAGTGAAAAGGACACCAGAAATGAGTAGTAGCATCACACCAACCACCATGAATCCAACAGTAAAAATAAACTCGCCTACCTCATGCAAACTCGGAATCGGAGAAGGAAGGATTCCTGCGTATCCCATGCCATATCCATATGCAAGCAATATAACACCGAAAGTCGCGATTATCTTGCGCGCACGAATGAGCCGAAACCACCCTCATCGGGAACCCAGGGAAACAACGGGATGTCGAGCACAGCCTGCGATATCGGAGGCAATATTCAATCTGTTGAAGCAGACACTTCGAGTTTACGTGATGTACGCGCCCTCACCATGCAGAACCATGTCCACATCACCCTCATCATCTTGGCTTACTCTCACCGGTGTGACCTTGTCGATTCCCCAGAGCATGCCATAGGTGAACACGAAGGCCCAAACACAGGCCAGAGCCAATCCGGTCAATTCTGCTATGAAAAATGCAGAACCACCGTAAATGAGGCCGTCCGCACCAGCAGGGTTGATGCTTGAGTCGGCCAGAACACCCAGCAGGATGATTCCCAAGCAACCGCCAACTCCGTGAACTCCCCAGACGTCCAGAGCATCGTCCAATCCCTTCTGCTTACGCAATACCACGGCAAAGTAGCACACCACACCGGCTGCCACTCCAATGATCATCGCACTCCGCGGAGTGACGAAGCCTGCCGCCGGCGTTATGGTGGCCAATCCAGCAATCATGCCGATGAGCATCTCCACGAAAGAGGGTTTCTCGTCGTAGCGCCAAGACAGTAGCAGCCAGGTTATCGCCGCAAATGCTGCCGCAATCTGTGTGTTGATGAAAGCGAGTGAGGTTACTCCGCTAACTTCCAACGCGCTACCGGCATTGAAGCCAAACCAGCCGAACCAGAGCAGTGCCGCTCCCAGAGCCACAAAGGGGACGTTGTGCGCACCCTCTTTCTGGTCCTTCCTGCCTCCAACGTACATGACGCTGGCTAGGGCAGCCATGCCCGCAAGCGCGTGCACCACGATACCGCCGGCGAAATCGAGAACTCCCATATCAGCCAACATGCCTCCGCCCCAGATCATGTGAACGAACGGGAAGTAGACGAACAGCTGCCAAGCCACCAAGAATATCAGGTAGGCCTTGAAGGTGATGCGACCGGCGAAAGCCCCGGTGATGAGGGCCGGCGTGATGACGGCGAACATCATCTGGTAGACTACGAACAGCAGTAATGGCATGCTGCCGTAAAGGTCGCTGGGTCCGATGCCCTGCAAGAAAGCAAGGTCCAGATTCCCGATGATGTCACCGTCGCCGCTGAAGCATAATGAGTAGCCGACAGTGACCCACAGTATCGTTGTGACACCCATGGAGACGTAGGATTGCATCATTATTGTCAGGATGTTCTTCCTGCTTACCAGGCCGCCATAAAAGAAGGCCAACCCGGGCGTCATTATCATTACCAAAGCGGTGGCTACTAGCATAAAACTAGTATCGCCAGTGTCTAGAGGCATGGCTCTTGCAGTAAAAATGAATCCTTAGTCATATTGGACGGTCAGCGCATGATGGCGCTAGAGGCGCCCAATCTATCATTGGCAACTATTATGGCGATGCATTAGCAAGCCCCGCACAATGGGCGAGGCGTACACACGTAATCGGCTGGCGCTGCTGCTGACTTTTCTGATGCTGAGCAGCGTCATTAGTCAGATTCCATTATCACTTGAGAACGGTAGTCACCCTTGGGATAGTTCACACTCGAATCAATTCGGCAACGGCAATCCCAGTATCACTCTGCGCCCGGTCCTCAACGAGACCACATCGATTGGTTATGAGGATGGAACTCGCATTACTGGAGTCGAGTTCGATTTCAGTGGCGCACCCCAGCAGGAATGGCAGAATGGCACACTCAACGCCAGCAGTCCTGCGTTCTCAAATGGCACATTCGAGCAGACCACTCTCGGTAGTTCAGGTATCGAACTATCAACAATCCTCTCCCCCGGTAACGGCTCGAGTATTGGCGCAGGCACACAGAATATGACCGTGCTTGGTCAGACGTTTTGGAACGGTACCCACACCTTCGACGTGCTGCGGATACAGTGCGGCATCATCGCCCCTTGCGGCACCATCATCGCGGATGGGCCGCTGACGATAATCGCTAATGATATTGTCATCACCTCGGGTGGTTCCATCCACTCAGACAGCAACACTTGGGCTGGCAGTGGGCAAGGCGGCAATGGGTCGTATGGCTACACTACGCCTACCGGGCCTCAGACTTACAACTACGGTGCCGGGGGTGCGGGCCATGGCGGAGCCGGAGGCGATGGTGGCAACGCAAATGGTGCTGCTAACCAAGGAATCGGAGGTTCGGCATATGGCAACGGCAGCGAAGCCGGCTCCAGCGGAGGCAACATCTCCAACTTCGGCAGTGGAACACTAGCTGAGGGCGGCCGCGGCGGAGGTCAGTTGGCGTTAATCGCCCGAAACATCACAATCACCGGAATCGTGAGTGTGGACGGTGAGGATGGTCAGAATGGAGCCAGCCCCATCTCAGGTACAGGTGGGCCGGGCAACCATGGTGCTGGAGGTGGCTCTGGCGGAGGCGTCCTGATTCAGGCTCACCAACTGACAGTAACCCAATACGGCGAAGTGACTGCTCACGGCGGTGACGGCGGTGACGGCAGCGCGGCGCTGCCCGGTTCGAACCAAGGCTGGGGTGCTAACAATCCAGGAGGACATGGCGGTGGCGCCGGTAGTGGCGGCCGTATTTCCATCATCACGCTAGCCAATGGCTACAGCAATCAGGGAACCGTATCTGTGACACCCGGCGCAGGTGGTAGTGGTGGAGCAGGTACAGGCACCGGCTCAAACGGTTCTGCAGGCAACAACAGCCTTGCGGGGGTAATCACGACGAATACCTTCCCTGGCTGGGGAAATAACCCGGGGGCACCTTGGTCTGGTAGTTCAGGTACGTTGAGTGTTACTGGAATCCTCGACATGCAGGGCAACTATTCTTACAGCACCGTACACGTATCTGGCATGATTAATGCGATTGGGTCGCGGTTGCAGATAACGGCGAACATCATCATCATCGAAGCCAATGCCTCGATTCGCTCAGACGGCAACACTTGGGGTGGACAGGGACGTGGTGCGTTAGGTACGCATACAGGAAATGGTGGCTTAGGTGCTAATGGAGGAGCGCATCGTGGGGCCGGAGGGGTTGGAGGTGGCAACTCCAACTCGACCAACATGTCGTATGGCGATGGTACTGAGCCCGGCTCAGCAGGAGGCAATGTCACCCAGACTTCCTCTTCTGGAGCGACGACAGTACATTCTGTGGGTGGTCGAGGCGGTGGCCTGATTATCCTGATTGCGAATCACATCTACATCAACGGTACGATTTCTGCCAATGGTCATGAGGGGCACAACGGACCCGCCCCAGCCAATGGTGGTCGAGGCATCGCAGGAGCCGGCGGCGGCTCCGGTGGCTCGGTGGTGATTACCGTCAACAATGTCTGGTGGGGCCAAGCCGGCAATGTCGTGGCGAGGGGTGGTGATGGAGGGGACGGATCAAACGGTATGCGTCGCACTCCGATTAGCCTGTTGATGTATGACGGCGGCGATGGCGGCGGAGCCGGCGGTGGTGGTGCTGTGAACATCACGACCACTGCAAATGGCACCCATGGTACAGGCAGAGTATCTGTGAGTGGCGGTTCAGGAGGAACCGGAGGCCAACCATATGGAAGCGGCTCCCCCGGCCAGTCTGGAGCCGGCGGTGCAAACGGCTGGTCACATGTATCGACCTCCTTCTTCGGCTGGACTGGTACGGCAATTGTTCCATACGGGACTTGGACCAGCGCACCTCTTGGTGTAGGCAGAATCGTCGAGGGACTCATTATCCAAGCCACCTACGTTACCCTTGCAGGCACAGCGGTCAGCGGTGAATACCGCACTACCGTGGACGGCATCACTTGGGACGATTGGCGGCAATTCAACTTGAATAGGCAATCCATTGACCGCATGAGCCACTTCCAATTACGCTTCAATCTGAGCACTAATTCAAATCATTCGACTCCAACCCTGACCGGTATTTCCTACGAGACTTGGTGGTGGGCAGCACTAGGGGGCGACAGTCCACTTTCTTTCTCCACCACCAGTAGCACACCCCCAACAGGGGATTGGCGCGCGGGCAACGCGAGTGGGCAGGACCCCCTTGGCAATGGCGTGAGGTTGTTCCACAGCACCGACTGGCGAGAAATTGCAGGTCCGCCACCATCATCGGGCAGCCCGTATACCGGTGCACTCGAGGTTCCGGTACCGCTCGCAGCCACACCACAGAACGGATGGATCCATCTCTCCGCATTGGGCCTTCTACAGACGAATAACGTGACACTGAGCGTGGGTCGAGCGCAACTTGCCTCGGTCTTCAATGATGATACATCCTATGACATCGCCCTCCCCGCTCAGTCGCTGGCCGCCGCATGGCCGGTCACCGGAACTAGTGATATCTCGGGAATCGAATGGGGCTGGTTGGAATTGAATTGGACCTCTAACGCGCCCAATCCTGCTTTCGGTTACCTCAGCCTGCCGTGGAACTTGACCCAGCGCGTCGGTGCCGCCGGCGAGTTCGTAACGGGCATCGAGGCGATTGTGCAGGCTGAATGCATTGAGTGGTATCTGGTGGAGGGTTGTAGGAGCAACTTCCCGCTGATGGCTACCGGTAGCAGTTCCGTCATCGGTTTCCCCATCACCCTCTCCAACCTCACAGTAACTGCTACTGACGACATGCCACCTCGTCTGGATGAGGTATGGATGGAGGTGGATGGAGTCGAGACCACAGAGGCCCGCCATACTGACATGCTGAACTTCTGGGTGACTGATCAGATTGGTGAGCCTGACCTAATAATTCTCTGCCTAATCACCTCGGGTGGGCAGAACATCACTGCTCCCGGCCAGATGCAGTGGCGATGGCAGCAGCAAGCGTATCAATATCAATTTGATTCGTCGCAGTTGGCCAGTTCCAGTTTGGTGACCCTGCTCATTTTCTCATGTGATATTCAGGATGCTGATGGAAATATCGCCAATCCCTCTGCTTCGTTGCAAGTCAGCATCCTACCCGGCCCACCTGAGGTCTCAGACTTCCTCCTGAGCAGCAACAGCGGGCCAATCACTGGTGATATGATGGCCGGCACCTGGCGTCATGATGAACCGATTAAATTCATGGTAAGGGAGATAATTGACCGCTCTGAACTCAATGCGTCATTAGAGTTGTCACGACCCGGAGGCGGCTCGGAGACCTTGATTCCACTAGTCTGGGATGACTCAACTACCAGTTACATTGGGGAGTGGTCAACCGGTCGCTACAACTTCGGGGTATGGTACCTTGAGGTCAAACTGGTTGATTCCCAATGGTCAGACAACGACGCAGATGGTGCGCGACCCGGCATCGATGCGACAATCATCATCGTTGACCGCCTCGCCCCGAGTCTAACCTCAGTCTCATTTGATTGGTCACCGACCAACCCCGAGGTTTGGCGCACCACCATCAGTTGGTCAGCTGAGGTCGATGAGAGCATCGAAGCTTCGGTTGACATATCGACTGATTCAGGAGAACACGTCGACAGACTGCAAGTCTACAGTACCACGGATAACAGCGGTTATGCTGACTGGTACACGACAGATATTGAGCCGGGACTTTACCATCTGGAAGTGTCACTACAGGACAGTGTTGGCAACCCCGCTCCCGACTGGCTTGCAGGTCCTGACGGTGTACTGTTGATTCGTGCGCCAAGGGAACTCACACTCGAAGTGCTGGAACCGGCTAATTGGACTGAGTTCGTGCTCGGTGATACCATCACCTATCGGCTCGCCATATCCTGCAACGACGGCTGTGAGATGTCCTTGGAAGAGGAAGGCCTTACCGGACTGTCCAACGGAACCATCGAACTCAATCGGACACCAACCGACATCGGCGATGTCAGCCTCTACTTCACGTTGAGCGCGGGTGACCTGAGTATTACCGCAGTCAGCCACATCTCTGTCGTCACCCCTCCCGACCCGCTGTTCTCCCTACCGAATTGTATTGAGGGCACCGTAGATGACTCTGAGAGGGCCCTTGCCGGGCACAGTAAGTTCGTTTGCGATGTGAACAACATGGGTGATTATCCCACGACAGTCAGGCTCAGGATTACGGCCAGCCATCTGAAGTTCACCTGTGCTCCGACTACTCCACAGTCGTTGCTCGCCAGAGACACGTTCGTAGTGACCTGCCGTACTCAGGGGGATGTCACAGAGGATACCGAAGTCAGTTCCACAGCCGTCTTTGAATGGCAGGACCATTCTGGCCGCTGGCATAGAATCGGTTCGGAGATGTCGTTCAGCGCCTCTCTGACACCACCCTCCGATGAGGCTCAAGGCCCCGTCGAATCTTCGCAAGAAGGGGCGTTGTCCCCACTGGCAATCGTTGGTGCAATCGTTGCGCTGTTCGTAGTGATGGGCATCGGTACAGCAACCATTCTGCTGGTACGCCGGCAGCGACGTGACGAGGATGAAGGTCATGGCACCTCTGCGGACAGCATCGCCGGTTTGGGCGGTCATCCAGAGGACTTGCACGGCTCAGTCGAGTCCGAGCCGCCAGCGATTCCAGAAGTTCCGGACTTGGTCGCTTCATACGAGGATTTGCCTCCGGGTGGACGCTACGAGCAGGTGCCGGAGGGTACGTGGTACGTCGATACTGACGAGAATTGGTGGTGGTGCGAGGAGCACGGCGGCAGTTGGCGCAAAGTCTAGTCTTCACCGGAACGGACAACCAAACATTGAGCCGTTTTCAGTATCAATGCGGGGTGTTGCCGCAACCTCCGTCGGTTCAATGGCCGACGAGTCGAGTCATCCTAGACGAGGAAGTGACTGATTGAAGGTGTGTAAATTCCATCCTGCCTCAAGAGCGATTGTGCCAATCATCAAGTCACTCACGCAGAGAAACCTTCAATTCTGAGCGTTTCGGCGCGAGTCTATGCATGGCCGTAAATCCTTGTTTATTTTCTCCGTATTACTCTTATTCGTCTCTGGGCTAATGACGCCAGTGCAGGCAGAGCACACTTGGGACCACCGTTACACCATTTATGGCAAGGTGACCGATTTGTCAGGTGGTGCCGCAAGATTCGTTACCGCGACAGTTGATTGTAGTGAAGGGGCGACCGATGCGTCATTGTGCGAACATAACATCGGCCGATCAAGTTCAACCGGACTCTATGGGTCGTTTGAATTAGAATTGCATGTGGATCCGGGAACAGAAGTAGTGCGCGTGGTTCTCATTATTGATGGTCAGAAGTTCAACCACACGATTGACATCGCTGGGCCAGATGGTGAGCCAACCCCGGAGGAACGAAAAGTCAGTGTCACTTTTGAGTTGGACCACGAAAAAAGTAATGTTGTGCTCTACGCGATTATTATTGGAGTAATCATTACCGTTGTTGCAATCGTCAGATTCATAGTCGTGCGGGGGCGCAAAATTACTTTGAACACTTCTTCAGTATCGTATACATCGATTAGTTCAGTAGGTAAGACATCAACCTCTGAACTGGTTGGTTGTCCACGCTGTGATGCACGACTCAAGCAATCAAATTTGCAGAAACATTTGATGAAGAAACACTATCTCAAGTCCGAGGAAGCATCTGCACTCATCGGTGATGATGGGGAATAATTCCCTAGGCCCTTCACCAGTTATCGTCACCGTCACCCTTCATCTCCACCCCAATACGTTTAGTTCCAATTTACTGAAAATACAAACACGCTTACTGTCAATATTTGATAATCCCGGTGCAGTGGAATAGTTGATACTCAATCTTTGAACGGTAGCCAAAAATCACTGGGTTCGTCATAGTAATCGAGTCTGCCATCTGCATAACGTCGCCACCACCAACCCGCCTCGTCCTGAAATTCCTCGAACTGTGGAGCATGCGGAGGTGGCGCAACCACCGCCATCGAGGGTGGCATGGACTGGACCGGAGCTGCAATCGGGTCAAAATCATAGCCGGCCTCGGATTCCGGGTCCCATAATTCATCCTCCTCATCTGACTCTTTTCTCATGAGGAAGCGGACGAACAAAAATGGCACGATGAGGGCGACAACTACCATCACTGCAGTCAGAATCACCCCCCAAGACTCAGTTTCGAGGTCATCTTTTGGAGATAGTTCGATGCCATTCTGCTCAGCAGAAGCCGGTGATTCAGGAGCCATAACCACGCTCATATCGATCGATGTCGAAGTACCTCCTGTCGCATAGGCGATGACCTTGATGGTCGTCAGACCAGCGGGTAGAGAACTACAATCGTACGATGAACCCTGAACAGGCGTTTGGTCACCGATGGTCCACTCGATTCGTTCGATTTCAAGTTGGCTCCATTCGCTGACCACAGATGCTTGAGCGAGGATTGTACAAGGCTCGCCTTCCACCTGGCCAACCCCCGAATCGTCCAATGACAAGATTGGCACTACAGGAGTGATCATCATGATGCGAACCTCATCGGTTACAGCCAAGCCCAAGCCATTCGTATATGACCCCGAAACATCGTAAACTCCATCGGGCCATTGACTACAATCTAATTCAAGGCTCTCGGACGCTGGAATAAAGGGGATTCCATCCCATTCCAGTCTCCCCCTAAGATCGAAGTAATCCCCAACTAGGTCTGACAAGTTCGCGATTATTGAACAATATGAACCTCGGTAAACCCCTAGATCTGAACGAGTCAAATGGAGACTAGGTGCGTCGAATGCAGAACTGAGTTGGTGTGTTCCGAGAGACTCTTCGTATTCCACTTCGCCATCTTCCAAGTCGTGGACTCGAAGTGTGAATTCGTGTGAGCCTACCAGCCAAGTGGAGAAATTGAGGATGCGGATATCGTAAGCGTCGCCTTCGATTGTGTAGTTGTCCCAAACTGAGAATGTCGAACCATCCGGAGTCCGCACCTCTAATTCGACTGCGACATCAAGAGCAGGAGAGACTGAATCTAAGTCGTATTGTACACGGAACAAATCTTGTTGCCCATCACTATTGGAATCGAGCAATTGGATATTTGTTTGCCATGCTGTGACCGGCCAATCTAAGGGCTGCAAAGAAAAACCATATTCGTCGTTATACTCATCCCAATAAATCATCTCGATGAATTCATTTCCATTGGGTAGTACAGCACGAACCTCGATGATGACATCCTGTTCCCACTCCGCATACAACCAGAATGATTGCTCCCCTCGACCCCCAGAACTACCTTCACTCATTGGCCCCAACGGAATTGAACGAGATTCTTTCATTGAGGTGAATCCCGTAAATTCACTCATATTCCAAGCATTTATCTCAAACAGAACAGGTGTATCTGTTCGCAAAGAATGATCAATATCAACAGATACTTCTATCGAATCAAATGCGCCATCTTCATCCAAATCATGCGCAGTTGCCATGGGATTTTCCAATCGGACGGAATCCCACCATAAATCCAAGTTGAGGGCGGATGCGATATGCTCACGTTGAGAATCAACATACAAGATGAGGTTGCCTCTAAGTATCCCCGGTTCCAAATCCGTCTCACTCATATCGAGTATAATTGAATGCGAACCCCAATCTAAACTAGTTCGATATTCGGAATGTCTGGCTTCATAACTAACATCTTCGTCACTGTAAATTTCAAGATAAGCATCGCCAGTTCCACCCCAGGATTGAGCTGAGACGGTCTCGAAATCAACAACCAAACTGTCGTTAAATCCATCACCTGTTGTATCCTGTGTACTCCAATCAACTGAATCTAACCATTCGTCATTGCTATTCGAAGTTGCAGGGTATTCGATCCAAATATTTCCGAACACTTTCAAATCAGTCATGTCATCGTCAATCCACAACCGAACCTCAATCCACCAAAGGCCATTGGAAAAACCATTGTAGTAACCGATATTGTATTCAAACGAATCGTAGTCATCCCCTTCGATCGTTTCATTGTCATAGAATGAGGTCGGAGTTCCGGTCTTATCTGCCCCATAAAAATCGAATTGCACCATGATGTCCTGTTCTGTACCATCTGTATCGGGGTCGTAAGTGAACAAGATTTCATTATTGAATCCATCACCATTGCTATCTTGGACTTCTGCAGATATTGAATAGAACCATGCAGTAAATGACCCAAAGTGTACAGTCGCAGATGTACTTGAAATTGATGTGATGGTCATTTGCAGTGGCACGTATTCTAACGAGTACGATCTTGAGGGGGGAATCGAATTGGGATTGAATGAACGTTCACTTTGCCAAGTATCTGCGGCATCACCTCGATTTCTAGCATGACCCAAATCGTCATCACCATCTGCCTGAATCAAACGTACACAAGGATGGCTTTCATCACCATTAACAGAATGTACTGATGCACAGATATCCTCATCAATGTGCCAAATCAAAATACCTGTTGAATGAAGGCCTGCATCATAATCACTAGCAGTATTGGAGCGGAATTCAATCAAGAAATATTCACTGCTTGTGATAGGGATCTTCAGTGCATCAGCATGAGTAGAGGCGGCCCTCAGTGTGTACGTTTGTGAAGTGGAAATGCCAACTTCAGTCGGTTCTAACAAACCCAATTCCTGTTTTGACCATGCAGAAAGGTGGGCTGGATTAGGAGTTCCGGAGCTTGTCCTCAAGTGGTTTCCGCTGCCCATTAAACCCCATTCTCCAATACCTTCACTTGAATAATCTTCAGAATCATACAAATCTGGCAGACCGAAATTATGACTAATTTCATGTGCAAATGTGCCCATTCTACATTCTTCTGCGCATGTGAAATATTTGCTAACACCCACCCCGTCATTGGTATTATATGTTGAACCTAGTGACCATTTATGTGGCCAAATTGCGCCTGCGTCTTCATTTTCTCCATCCCCATCCGCATCACCATTTGATGAGTCGGATTCACCTGCGAAAATTATCATGAAGTTGTCAACCAATCCATCGCCATCTTGATCATATGGCGAGAAATTGATGGATGAGTCAGCTATGGAAATTGCATCTTCAATAGCCTCCCAAATATTCTCTTCATCACCGGGGTCATAGTAAACTAGGGTATTTGGGAGACGTACAGGACCAACCACCACTCCAGTCATGTCAGTGTAACCGTGTGTCGCTTCAGAAAAATAGTGCCTCATTGACCCGTATTCTTGTCCAAACAACATATCTTCAAAATAGGACTTTGAATGACTCATTTTCACATCGGATGTTTCAGCGAGAATCACAATCACCTTTTCATTTGAATCGATATGTGCCGAACCAGGTTGGTAACGGCCACCGACGCCAAAATCCCAAGTATCTTTAAGCAGTAAATCCCCATCATTTTGCGAATTTAGTTCTGAAGTTGGAATGACTGAAGATGTCGTGATTAGGGCCAAATTCATACCCAACAGAATCAGGACAACCGCTAGTGAAATCGATGATTTACGAATCAAATCAACTTCTCCTTCTCAAAGTATATACAATTCCTGAAGAAAGCAAGAACGTGAGAATAATCATCCCATAAGATGCCAATTCTGTGAATGGATTTTCACCTATCCGTGCAAATAGCGCTCGGCCACTGCCATACATGTCGCTGTATCCATCTTCATTCGAATCTGGACAACCCTGTCTATCAATTGTTGAACTACCAGATTGACTAGGACAGTCATCTCGATTTGGGCCAAAGAAATTGTCACCGAACCCATCTCCATCTGAATCATCCCAACTGGTTGAATCTAAGGGGAATGCATCGCCATCATCAGATACACCATCACCATCCGAATCCGGACAACCATAGCGATCTAGCCAACTAGTCCCTTCTTCAGCAGGGCACGCATCTGGACGGGTTCCATCTAAGGCATCGCCATATCCATCATCATCAGAATCCGTGTGTTGGCTACCGTCCGTTGGGAAAGCATCTGTTTCATCATCATACAGGTCTAAATCCGAATCAGGGCATCCGATTTGATTTTCAGTACTTGTCCCTGGTGTATCGGGGCAATCATCCTCCAATTGACCGTCAGGATTGTCACCAAAACCATCTCCGTCAGCATCAGCCCATTGATCATCTCGATTCGGGAAAACGTCGTTCAAATCGGACCATCCATCACCGTCACTATCGATGCACCCAAAGCGATCTTGCCAACTTGTACCTGGTGTGATTGGGCAAGCATCAATCTCGAAGGCGCCTTCAGATTGATTGTCACCAAATCCGTCATCATCCCTGTCCCTCCACTGGGAAAATTCAGTTGGAAAAGCATCGGCTAGACCATAGGGGTGAGCAGGCCAATTACCGTCATCATCAGACCAACCATCACCATCCGAATCAAGACATCCAAATCGATCTTCAAAACTGGTGCCAAATGATGATACACATCCGTCTGGAGAAATCGCACCTACACTTTTGTTATCTCCAAAACCGTCGCCATCTGAATCTTGATGTTGAGTCGGAACTCTTGGCAAATCATCTCCATCGTCAGAATATCCATCGTCATCCCAATCTGGACAGCCATATACATCGATAGTTGAGGTCCCATATTCAAACGGGCAACTGTCAGGTGTGGTCGCGTTGGAGTCAATATTATCCCCGAATCCGTCATTATCTCTATCACTCCACTGTGTGGGATCTAGTTCGAATGCATCTGCACCATCCCAAACATTCCAACCATCGGTATTGTTGCTCTCTATGGATACATCACTTGCACCGTCATCATCAGAATCTTCACAGCCGTAGCGGTCACGCCAACTTGTACCATAATCATAGGGACATGCATCAGCCCATCGTCCATCGGGGTTGTCTCCGAAATAGTCCCCATCATAATCATCCCACTGAGTTTCATCATAATCAAATGCATCAGCAGAATTACTCCAGCCATCTCCATCCGAATCTTCACAGCCGTAGCGATCTTGCCAACTTGTACCATAATCATAGATACAATCATCAATTGAATCCACATATCCATCGGCATCTCGATCGCGATTTGTCGAATCAATTGTCAATGTAATCTTTAGTTCGGCTTGGTCATCTCCGTTGGGCCAGGAGTTATCATCGATGCCTGTGATTTTCAGATATCTATACCCATTGTTATCTCCATGCGTCCATGAGTATGAAATCCACGTCGGGGAACCACATGTAATATACCCGCCAGAACCTATTCTTCTGTCACTCTCCCATCCTGTTGAACTATGACGGTAGATTTTTGCATATACGTTAACATAATCCCAGTCACAGGTATTTTCAACCTTCACATAGACCTCATCCCCATGATAGACGTAGAATTTGAAGTAATCATAATGATCTATTCCACCAGCTGCAGATGAGCAATCATCCTGCCAACAAACGTATGAGTAGTGCGTCCCAGCCCCGATTGTGTCGGCGCCATTCACAGTATCGTTTGCTTCTGCACTCACTGTTGGAATGAGTGTTGTAAATAGTAAAACTGTGACCATTAGAGGAAAAAATCCCTTTCCTGAAATTATCGGCTTGGATTCGCTTTGATTCACGGATACACACCCATATCGAGGATGAAGTAATTCAATACTTTAGTTTACCGACTGCCCAACTATTGGAGATTCGTATTCAGTTGACCAACCAAAGGGAATGTCGCGGCGAGGTAAGAATACAAAAACAATACTCAGCAAATCAAGTACTCGTGCTGCGAGGCACGAGTTCCGAGAAGAATTCTTATCGATAAGAGGTACTCGTGCCGGGATTCGAACCCGGGTCGCCGGGATGAAAACCCGGCATGATGGGCCTAGCTACACTACACGAGCGCCGGCTTGCCGCCCACGACACCGGTTGATGATAAGTTCGGTCCCTCACTCCTCTTCTCCACTAGCGCCCGCCGGGTCCTTTGGATTCGGAATCGGAGTATCCGGCAGCAGACCATCCCACCACTTTTTCGCAGGAATCAGCAATAGAATACCAAACAGTGATGCGATTAGCCAAGCCCACGGGTTTTCCATCAAATGCCAAAACTGGGTCCCCCAAACCCCGATGACTAGTGCTTCAATACCGAACCTTAGGCCTCTGCCAAGTAATCCCGCCGCGATGAAGGATGAGCGGTCCATCCGACCCATTCCCGCGACCCAGCCTAGCAATTTGTAGGGAATCGGAGACAAAGCGGCGATGAAGACCCCGGCCTCGCCGTATCGCTCAATAATCGCATCGAGTCGGGACAGACTGTTCTTTGAAGCGAATCGTCCGATGATTGGCCTTCCCCACTTACTTCCAATCCACCACGCGACCACGCTGCCTGCAACCGATGCTAAGGTCGCTACTAGCCAAATGACGAAGATAACCGGAATATCTCCATTCGCCTCACTTACCATTGACAGTAAAATCGGGTCTGGTGGCACCGGCTGGATGATCGCTTCTGTGAAAGAGACGGTAGCAAGTCCGACTAAACCGAGTGATGCGGCCCAAATGACGATGGTATCCCACCATTGCCAGAACCATGCTGGAAGCAGTCCCATATTGGCTGTGCGTTAGCCGGTGACGGATGACTATTTCCCTTTCCGAATGGCTTCAATGGCGACCGTCACCCCTATTGCGAGTGAGCGACCGTTGATTTTCATGGCAGGTGACTGGGTTGGTGCATCACTTGAGTGGCAGGTGGAATATGTGCTTGACACGGGTGCGCTAATCGAGATGCCTTTGCATGAGTTGCGCGTCGGTTTGAGCGCGATTTCTCAGATGGATGAAGTTGAGCGTCATTCACCCGAGCGGGCGATGATTCTTGAATCGCAAGGACCGGTTTTTGCCACACCGCAGCCCGAATCGGTAAAATCCGCTCATCGAGCGGCGACTGCAAGCGGGGACATTTCGGGTTTATCCGAAGTTGATGTAGAGGTTCTTGCGCTCGCGCTCGAGTCGGGTTTACCATTGGTGACCGACGATTACCGCTTGCAAAATATCTGTGAAAGTCTGGGTCATTCTTGGCGGCCGGCAGTGACTGAGGGGATTAAGGAACGCTGGAGTTGGCAGTTGGTTTGCCCGGGATGTGGCGCGATTGCGCCGGCTGCATCCAGCCCTTCAAAGTCGCGCGGTGAGCACGGTAATTGCGCGGATTGTGGTGCCGGTCTGAGGCTACGACGCGGTTGATTATTCAATTGAATAATGCTACGAGACGCTGAATCCTTTGTCCAATAACCAATTGGGAAAAGTAAATTTCCAATTGAAGATTATTCATCCTCAAGTTCTTTTGCCACATCGTCGGGGCTTTTGCCCTCTACATCAATACCGGCTGCACTAGCATTCTCAGCCAAGGCCGCCTCCTCTGTGCGACCACCTCGCTCAAGGTCATCCTCAGGGCTCATTTCACGGGAGTCTGCCAGTCCCTGATGGAATTCACCTTTTGCCCTTCCGAATGAACGTGCTAGTTCGGGAATTTTCTTTCCTCCACCATAGAGCAAAAATGCTGCAATGACGAGTATCAGTATTTCCTGCGGCCCAATCATCCCCATCTGCTCACCTTCAGTGCACGACGACAGCAATACACCATTCAACGTTACGCCTTACGGCGCCGGTAAAAGGCTGGATTCAACCTCCAGACACCGGCGGCATCAATGCGACTTCACAATCACTTACCACCATGGTGTCCGCACTGACTACTGCTCCATCAAGTGCGGTGAGCAATCCTTTGTCAATTAGGTCCTCAGCACCCGCTTTTCTGGCTATTTGGGCGAGGGTGGTGTCTTTTGAGACTTGGAGTAAAAGGTGGCGGTTACCATTTTGTTCGGCGAGAATGCCGAATAAGCGGACTTTCACCTGACACTCCGCGGCTGATTTTTTTGCGACCATCGGCGGCACGCTGTGGATTGGGGGTTATATCCTACGCCGCTCTCGGTGCTCCGATGGCAGCCGTTTTAGAAGCGAGAGAACTTTGGAAGATATACGATTCCGGCACCAATAAGGTCGAGGCGTTACGAAATATTTCAGTCACATTCAGTGCCGGAGAGATGGTAGCGGTAATGGGTCCATCCGGATGCGGTAAAACCACACTACTGAACTGCCTTTCAGGCTTAGATGACTTCACAGCTGGGGAGGTGCTAATCAACGGAATCCCACTCTCAACCATGAGTGATAGGGAGAAGACGACCGTGCGAGGTGAACAACTTGGCTTCATCTTTCAATCATTCAATTTACTGCCGGTTTTGACCGCGGTTGAAAACGTAGAACTTCCCCTTTTGATGTCTGGTAAATCGCCAAGCGTCGCACGGAAAATAGCGATGGATGCTCTAGAAGCGGTTGGGCTTTCTGACCGGGCTTCTCACCTACCGAGTGAATTGTCTGGCGGGCAACAGCAGCGCGTTACCATCGCCCGCGCCTTCGTTCACAGTCCAGCGGTTATTTTGGCCGATGAAGCGACAGGAAATCTCGACACGAAAACAAGTGAGGAGGTGATTGATTTGATGCTACAATTGAATGAACGTAAAGGCGTTACAACCATCCTAGTAACTCACGATTTTGATGTTGCTAAACGTTGCACTCGTACCCTAACCATGCGAGACGGCATCATCGTTGAGGACTCCGCTTCCGCTTCCAGCCATGCGCCAACGGGCGAGTCCCCCTCCTCCAAACTTACGACAGGTGTGGCAGGTGAAAACTTCGTGAGTGGAAGCGAGGACGAAGTTGAGGGTGAGGAAGAGTAGAGGTCCCCCTCATGTCCCTAATCGGAGTTTGGAATTGGCCGAGGCGGCTGGCAGTTTGGGGTGTGGGAATCACCACCTTCGTAGTCAGTCTTATCGTTCTCACTCTGATTCGGATTTCCAATTATGATTTGAGTGCTGGCGGCATCTTCAATGACGCTGCTTTGAGTTCGATTGCTGCTTTGATTACATTCACTTTGGTGCAGTGGTTGATTTCAACCAAACATCGGATTTTGTCAAGGATGGCTTGGAATAACCTGATGCGCCGTAAACGCAATACTGCGCTGGTAATTGTCGGGTTATTGGTCGGATCAGCCATCGTTTCTTCATCGTTGGTTATCGGCGACAGTTTAGATGCGACTATGGAAGCGCAGTTCCTGATTCCTCTCGGCGAAGTTGACCTCATCATAGAAGGAAGAGACCCAGTGACTGGCAGCAGGACAGAATGGTCGGAGGAACGGGCGAATTCATTGGCGGAATTATTGCGGCCACGCGATGATGTAGATGCGGTGCGGAGTGGGCTACGAACGTCCACTTCGGCTCTGAATCCGGTGCAATTGAAAGGCGAGCCAAACGTGGTATGGTATGCGATGGACGCTAATGCATCTGATGCGGACGGTTGGCCTGATATTGGTGGTTCGTCCGGGTTGCCATATTCGTCTATTCTTGATAATCACATCCTGATTAACTCCGGACTCGCCGAGTCGTCTGGAGCGGGTGTCGGCGACTCATTGGATATTCATTGGAATATCCTTGATACGGCAACTGGTAAGCATTTGAAGGCGGTAGAGAGCTTCATGGTTCAAGCGATTGTGGACAACGTAGACACGGGTCATACCAATAGCAGAGATGCGCTGATGTTCACCACATTGGCGCAGGCGCAGGAAGTCTTGGATAAGCAAGGGGTCGTCAACCGTTTTGAGATATCTGCTACCGGTGAAGGCACGGATTCTCTGATTGCAGAAAAGGGACTAGTACCGGTGGTTTGGCAGATGCTTAATCAGACGCTGACCGCAGAGGAATCGGGGGTGGTGGTAGAGTCGGACCATAACACCGGCATGCTCGCAATTGCCCGAACAACCGGGTTTGGGGTATTATCACCTTACGAGATAGATAGCCTAGTGGAAAATGTCTCACTGGTAAATCCTCAGGCTACTTCCCTCACCATGTTGCAGGTGCCGATATACAATATCGCGCAGGACGGCGTCAATCTGAGTGGGCTTGCTTCTGCATCAATTTCAGAAATCACTTTTGACGGGGAATGGGATTGGTATGCGACCGCAGGTGGCTTGTCTTTGCAGGCGGCGGATGGTCGCTGGTTTGTTTGGACTCCTGATGATGCTGATGATGATGGCATTGCGGATATTTTACCGCTCGGAGTTGGTAGGGGTTTGATTGCCCACCAGCAAGGAATCAGAATGATTGACCTTGGCGAGGGTGTAGATGATGAGAATCTGCTCGTCGGCTCCGACGTGGTCGGTTTAGCCGGCGATGAGGACACGGCTTTTGCCGTCAGTATTTCCGATGGTGATGCTGCCTTGTTGTGGCAGAATGCTCCGCTTCAGGTTGATATGTGGAGCAGTGCATTATTGCCTGATTCCGGCTCGGTAGTAACTGTAGAAATGGCGATGGATGCAACCGATTTACACATCATGCTCGAGCGGATTTTAGGTACTCGCACCTGTTCTATTCCGCTTTCCACTTTCGGGTTGGAATCTCCCTCCGTAGATTCCTCTACCCTCGCGGTTTTTTGCACGGAGGATGTGTCCGCCGCTCGTGATGTATTTGAGCACGGCGGCGTATCTTGGTTAGAAAATGGCACTGGTCTGTATCGTCTCTCACCTTTCGGCGTTGCACGAATTCCAGCAACCACGCTTGGTCTGCCGGCCGGTGATGTGATTTCCTCGGCTGAAAACGTGATTTGGCTTGATGATGGGGATGTCAATACCAGCGAGTTGTGGGCATATAATGGGGCGGTTTTCTCTCCGATTTCCACCCCGCTTTCGCCGGTGGCAACACCCGGTGCAATCGCGTTTGACCTCGGACGACTTGCGGTCACCACCGGTCACGGCGTCACCATTCATGCTGATGGTGAGTGGTCGGGGCGACTCCCGTATACCATTCGGATAGATGCCATCAATCGTGTGCCTCTCTCGGTTGTAGCCTTTGAAGGCGGAGAAGCATTTGGCATGCCAACCCCCTCTGAAGGCTCGATTTTGCTCTCCGATTGGGTTGGTTCTACCTTAGCGATGGAGATAGAAGACGAACTACGGGTTCGCGGATATTTACCGGCGGCCAGAGGGCTGATGGATGGCGAGTTCCTGACTGTGGTAAACGCATCACTGAGCCTTCCATCACCGCCGGGACAGCCATCTTTCGCAGACATTACCCTCGGTGTGGTTCACCTCGCAGATGCAGAGGCTTTGGCAGCCGGAAATCAGGGCGAAAGAAGCGCGGTGATGATATCATCAAACACCTTCGGAAACCAGACCGCATTTGACGAATTGGAGGCCGCGATTCACGCTTGGGCCGACGAAATTTCAACAACAAATAATTCCTACCTCAGCGTCAACCGTCAAAAAAACCACACCGTGGAAGACACCAAAGATGCTGGCGAAGGATTCAGCATGCTTTTCCTGATATTTGGGTCGTTTGTCATCTTCGCTGGCGTGTTGTTGGTAGTCAACATCTTCGTCATGCTTTCCGATGAGAGAAAACCCGAGATGGGAATGGCAAGAGCAATCGGAATGCAACGCGCGGACCTCCGTTCATTATTCGTGCAGGAAGGTGCACTTTTGGGTCTGATTTCATGCGCAGTAGGCTCGTTATTAGGAATTGGAGTAGCGAAGGCCTTGATGTCATTCATGGACGTGGCCTTCCAAAACACACTCGGTTGGCACGTAGTTTTCAACTGGGAATTCTCCAGCATTGTCGCAGGTTTTGCAACTGGCTTCCTAGTCACTTGGGCAACCCTTTGGCTGACCTCAGTATACGTCTCACGGCTCAACGTGGTCGCTGCTATGCGCGGTATTCCAATCAGGATGAAGGATGGGCTGCCGTGGTGGTCAATTCTAGTGACATTCGGGTTGTTTGGAGCCGCGATGTGTTGCGTGGCGATTTCCTTGTTATTCGGTGACGCGGATAGCGGCTCAAAGCACGCTTGGTGGTTAGCTGGTGGCTTCTTGATGCTGTTAGCATTGGTGCCGCCTGCATTCATGCTTGGTCGGGTGATTTTACCTAAAGACATCAGAATCGGACGATTCCGCTTCCACCGTCCAGTAATTTTGCCAAGGCTAGTGATGACCATTCTTGGCCTCTCGATGTTTGTGTGGGGCTGGAAGGACGACCCAATCCGAGCAGAGTGGGAACAAGGTCCATTCTCTTTCATCGTTCTCGGACTATTCCTGGTCGCTGCTGGCGTTCTGCTGCTGACCTCTCTTGCCCCGGTCGTGGCCCGACTGCTCGCTAAAGCAGGCTCGCGGATATCTTCCCGTCTAGCATCTGTTCTGCCAACCTCACTCTCCTACCCTCTCGCCACCCCATTCCGCACTTCCATGACGATGGGGATGTTTTCGCTGGTTGTATTCGCGGTAGTCGTATTATCTGGATATAGCGGAATGTTCGGTGGTTTCCTCGAAGACCTTGGCAAGGAGGCTAGTGGAGACTTTGAGATAATTTTAGTAGGTAGCGATTTAGACCTATCAGAGGACATTACAACTTGGGATATTGGCAACGCTACCATTGATGATTTTGACGCGATAGCGGTGATTAATTCGGGGACGGTAAGGGCCGAGAGCCAGTATTTTTCCGCGGAGAGCGAAGACAATTATTATCTCTCATTACACGGCATAGATGACAATTTTTCCCAACACGGCGGCTTAGGTTTACTCTGGTGGTCGGAAACTCTCGGCTCCACGCAGGCGGAGGCATGGCAGGCAGTAGCTGATAGCGATGATCTCATCATTATTGACCCGTGGAACTCGCAAGAGGAATTCGTAGGAGAACATGGCCTGACTTATCCCGGGTTAGGGGTTGGAATTGGTAATGCAGTGACCCTGTTTGACCCGCTGAACCCCGGGGTGAATCGGACTTTTTATGTCGCGGGAATCATGAGTGAAAACGCTTCGATCATGATGAACGGCGTTTTTATGAATCGCAGCGTTGCCGCAGAGTTATTTGAAGCAGAACCTCATATGGCTTGGTTCAGCGTTCCCGAAGGAGTTTCCGTTGAAGAACAACAGCGACTTGAGGATGAAATTCAGCGGGGTATGATTGACGAAGGTGGCACCGTATTCACCATTGCAGTTGCCTTCGCCAAAGCCCAATCATTCATTCTCTCGATATTCGGCCTGCTCAAGGCTTTCCTCGGCCTTGGCTTGGCTGTAGGCATCGCTGGGCTCGCGGTGGTGACAATCCGTAACGTGAGCGAACGCCGCCACCAAATCGGTATACTGCGTGCCATTGGATTCCAGCGGAGCATGGTAGTATCTTCCTTCCTCATCGAGTTGAGTTGGGTCTCACTTCTTGGCATTCTTAATGGCGCAACAATTGGTGTTGCTTTCCATTGGAGCCTGTACAAGCGATTCATTGAACCACAGGGTGGTGAGTTCCTGATGCCATGGGCAGAAGTGACCGCAGTGGTGCTTGGAGCCTACCTCCTAACTCTAATCGCAACCATCTGGCCGGTGCGTTTGGCGGCCTCAATTACTCCCGCAGAAGCACTTCGGGACGTAGATTAGTTACAAATCAACTGTTCCAGAGTATATAACCTTTCAATCTTCTAAGCCCGATTTCTAACATGCTCCCCCGCATTGTATAAATAGGAAAAATAGAGGTCGCGGGGCACCCACTGTGAGGGAGGACTGTAAAGTGAAGAGAGTAGTACCTATTGTTCTCGTCCTGTTGATGCTGGCGTCATTGTTCGCTGGAATCAGCATGGTCGAGTTGAATGACGATGTAGAAATGGACACTGGCGGACGTGCGGATTACGAGATAAAATTGCACGACGTCATTGAACCGAGAGAGACGTTTGTGGACATGGGCGGACACACCAGAAATGGTATTGATGTCGGCGATCCCG